>Ga0310696_10000795_pt1 | contig 47063 bp, 68 predicted proteins | sample AusTroGonzalo_MG_4_FD_203885 | JGI IMG/M metagenome (GOLD analysis project Ga0310696, IMG submission 203885) | Bovine rumen microbial communities from tropical cattle in Woodstock, Queensland, Australia - Gonzalo_02 (v2) (version 2) | ecosystem: Host-associated > Mammals > Digestive system >... | reverse complement strand
CCGTGAACTTGTCGAGCGGCAGATGATATGCGGCACCGGTTACAGGCTTGCCTTCCCGAAGAGGGAACAGGAGAAGGTGCCGTTCAGACTGTACACGCTTGACCCGCGCACCACCTTCATCGTGTACGCGAACGATTACACGAGGCGGCCCCTCATGGCGGTATCGTACAAGACCATGCTGCCGTTGGGCGCGTCAGCTGCCGGAGTGTTCGGCGGAACCATCTGCACAGTGTACACGGACACCGAGATTTTCACTGTTTCAGACGGCGAGCTGACCTCGGTCGAGAAGAACAGCCTCGGCATGATGCCGATTATCGAATACCCTGCAAATTCAGCGCGGTTAGGCGCATTTGAGGTGGTCTTAGACCTCTTGGACGCGGTGAACGAACTTGACTCCGGTCGTATGGATTCGCTGTGGCAGTTCGTGGAATCCCTGCTCGTTTTGTACAACTGCGACCTTGAGGAAGGCGTGACGGCGAACAGCATCCGCGAAGCCGGAATGATCCTTCTGAAGTCGGTGGGTGACCACCAGCCGGAAGTGAAGGTCATCTCAGAAGTCCTTTCCCAGAGCGACAACGAAACTCTGAAGGATTCCCTGCTCCATGCGATCAATGTGATTGCCGGAATGCCCTCACAGGGTACAGGTAACACAGGGGATTCGTCCAACAACGGAGCGGTGGTGCTTCGTGACGGATGGCAGGGAGTGGAGACGAGAGCGGAAGAGTTCGAGGCGGAATTCCACGAACCGGAGATGCAGATGCTCAGAGTGGTGAGCCGGATCTGTTCCTCACAGGACGCATTGGAATTCGACCCTGCGGATGTGGACATCAAGTTCACGAGACGGAACTACGAGGACATTCTGAGTAAGTCTCAGACCCTTGTGACCATGCTGAACAGTCCGTTGGTACACCCCCTCAAAGCTTACGAGGCAAGCGGTTTGTTCGTTGACACACAGGAAGCTTTCAACATGGGCATGGAATGGTACCAGTTCAAGAAAGAGGAAGAAAGACAGGAAGCCCTTGCCGCACAGGGTGGTGACGGCAGTTCCTCTGCCGTGAACGACTCGCAGAGAGTATTCGTTGCGGCGCACTACAGGGATGCCGAGAGGAAATAAACGATGACCTTCCCTTGGGATGAGTTGAACATCATCAGAACAAAGATTGAAGAGTTGGTGGTTGGGTATGAGTACGGCGGCGAGAAACGCAGGCACATACCCGCCAAAGAATGCGAGGACATAATCCTTGAGTTCCTCATCGATTCGTACCTCATGGGCAGTGACTATGTCACAGGGATGTTCGGACACGAGCCGATAACCCCCGATACAGAGGAGATGTTCGACAGCGTTTACAGGAAGGTGGCAGGTAAGAACTTCGTTGAGCGTGTTTCTGAGTACTGCAAGACAGGGGCCGTTGAGGACATCATGCGAGTGGCTGAGACGGATTCGCACAGGGTGTTCAATGACTCGGAACTTCGGACGGCGAAAAAGGTCGGCGCGAGTACGAAGACTTGGAACTGTATGTTCGTGAACTCAAGGGACACACACATGTACCTACACGGAACGACAGTGCCGATAGATGCAGAATTCTATACATTCATGGGCAACCATGCGGAATACCCCGGACAGTTTGGGGTAGCCGAAGAGGACTGCAACTGCCATTGTTGGCTCACGTTTAAATAGCACATATCGGTGGGATAGGTAGCGCAACCGAACCCCGTGACCTTGACGGCTTCCCACCGATTAAATTCAAGGGCTACTGAAGGAGTAGACACATATGAATAGAACTTATTGCGTGTATATGCACGAATGTCCAAACGGGAAACGGTATATCGGAATCACTTCTCGTTCCCCCGAATCTAGGTGGAATTGTGGGCATGGTTATGATGAGCAATTTTTTGGGAAAGCCGTGAAGAAATATGGGTGGGAGAACATCAGCCACACGGTTCTGTCGTACGGGTTAACAAAGGAAGAAGCCGAGGAAGCCGAGAAGGGATTCATTAGGTTATTCAAGTCCAACAACCCCAAATACGGATACAACTGCACAGAAGGAGGAGATGGTTGCGCTGGTCGACCCGTCACGGATGAACAGAGAAAATTCATGTCTGAGACATCTAGGAAGATGTGGCAAGACCCTAAAACTAGGGAACGATTGCTGAAGCATCTAGCTGAGATATCCGACAAAAATCGTGGAAGAAAGATGCCGAGGGAAGCGGTTCAGAAAACGATTGAAGCTCATAGCATCCCGGTACTTCAGTACGACAAAAAACTCAATTTTGTGAATCGATTTTCTTCACTCAACGATGCGGCGAGAGCGATTGGAGCGAGCGAGAACACCCTTATCAGTAGGGTGTGTAAAAAGAAGAGTTATACGGCATATGGATTTTATTGGAGACATGCTGACGAGCCGATAACGGAAGAAGAGAAAAAAGAAATTCTTACCGTAAAACCTCATCCAAACGGGAAAGCGGTTCGGCAGTTTTCGTTAGATGGTGAATTCGTGGCGGAGTACGAAAGTTTGCACGCCGCAGAAAGAGAGACCGGATTTAGTTTCAAAAATATATGGAATAGCGTTTCCGGTCTAAAGCATACGGCATACGGATACAGGTGGGCGTATGCGGAACGAGATTGAGAGGAGTATGAGATGGACAAAAGACCGAAGGTGTCCGTCATTGTCCCGATGTACAACGCTGAGAAGTACATCGAGCAGTGTTTGGACTCGATTCTGCATCAGACAATCGTGCGCGACCTCGAATGCATAGTAATTGATGATGGATCGCGCGATAAGTCCGGCGAGATTGCCGACACGTATGCAGAGAACTACCCGTGGCTGTTCAAAGTGGTGCATCAGGAATGCATCTCACAGGCGAACGCAGTGAACAGGGGATGGAAGATGGCGACCGGCGAGTACATAGCCGAATGCGATGCGGACGATTTCTGCTCCATGCGGATGTACGAAAAGCTCTATGACATGGCTACCAATCCCAAGTATGACGGAAAAGCCGATGTGGTGGTCTGCGGATTCTTCGGGGTATGGGACACCGGCTATACCCAGCCGAATTACCTCAAGGTGCCGGACAAGTGGCTCAGAGTCAACCCCATCGAACTGAAGGGCAAGGAACAGGCACTCGTCTTCGGAAAGGTGGTGCTTCTGCCTGCCGGGATCTACCGCAGGGAGTTCATCATCGACAACGAACTCTTTTGGCGAGAGGGCGGTCAGAACTACGAGGACACCTGCGTGTCGTTCAAGATTCGGGCGATGGCAAGGGACTATAGGTTCGTGAACGAGGCCCTGTACTACTACCGCAGAGGGAACGACTCAAGCGGTTCCGCCACCATCTTCGATGACTACGCAATATGCGAACAGTACGAGGAGATCGAGCGGTTCTGCAAGGAGCATGACCTGCCGTTCATGGATTACATGGACACTCGAAGGTACTACGACTACACATGGTCGCTCAAGCGTACCCCCGAAGGTGACAGGCAAGTCCAGTTCCTCGTGAAATGCACAGAGGACTTTCAGAACCATCCGGCGAACCGAGAGTACTTCAACACGGAAGACGAGTTCAAGTGGTACTGCATCATCAAGTACGGCGCGTGGCTCGAACTGGGGGTGCAGTCATGAAATTAAGCATCGTCATTCCGCATTACAACGAAAAACGCGAGGACATCGAGCATCTGTTCACATCGATTAAGGAACAGCGGCTCGTGCCTTGGTCAGATATAGAACTCCACATAGTGGAAGACGGCACTGTGGATGTGCCGGAAGAACTTTACTCAGACCTTCAGTGCGAGGTCTACCACCACCATCCGGGGCATGGCGGAGTATCGGCTGCGCGGAACTACGGCTTGGAGCAGAGCAAAGGCGATTATGTCATGTTCTGCGACTGCGATGACATGTTCCTCAATGCACTCGGAATCCACCTCATCCTGTGCGCCATCGAAGAAAGCCCTGACTACATCAGTTCGGCATTCATCGAGGAAGCGAGGGATGGTGAGGGCAAGGCGCGGATAGTGCGCCACGACAACGATGCCACGTTCATCCACGGCAAGGCATTCAAGAGGGCCTTTCTGAAGCGGGAGAACATCAAGTTCAACCCCGAACTGACAGTGCATGAGGACGGCTACTTCGTCCGCCTGTGCTACACGCTTCAGAAATACAAAAAGTACATCGAGACCCCGTTCTACCTGTGGTGCTGGCGTGACGGAAGCATCTGCCGACAGGACGAGTTCATCTTAAAGACCTACCCCGAACTTCTGAAGGTACGCATAGCGTTCTCGGAGAAGCTCAAGGACAAGGGTGAAGACGAGGGGTTTCGGCAAAGCGTACTCAGCACCTTCTGCTTCAGCTACTACGACTTTCAGAAACCATCGTTTAACGACCCGAAGTACGGCGAGTGGACGATAGCCGCCCGAAAGGCACTGCGGAAGTTTTGGCGGAAGTACAAGGAGGTCATCCGTGGCATGAGCAAGCGCGACATCGCAAACGCACTTTATGCCTGCCGGAACCAGGCATTCAAGGAAGGGATGCTGTACGAAACGATGACAGTGTTCCAGTTCATCAGAGTTCTAGAAGAATGATTGCCTTCGGGCTTTCAGATATACAGACGGAGATGTCTATAAGCGCACATGGTCTCAGAGAAGAGACCTTAATACAACGCAAAGGAGATTTAAATGGCAGACGAGAACATCACGAATGAAGAGGGCCTTGAGCCTTCCGTGGAAGACCTGAAAGCTCAGATCGAGCAGCTTCAGGCTGACAACGCAAAATTGAAGCAGGCTACGACAAACGCTTCGTCAGATGCCGCGAAGTACAAGAAGGAACTCCGCGAACGTCAGACGGAACAGGAGCGCAAAGCCGAAGAGGAAGCCGAGGAGAAGGCGAAACTTCTCGCGCGGCTTGAGGAGCTGGAAACGGCTTCAAGGAATGAGAAGGGCAAGGCGGGATTCCTCTCAGTAGGATTCTCGGAAGCCACCGCAAAGGATGTGACGGACGCATTTTACAAGGGTGACCTTGACGCGTTCATTCCGCTTCTGAAGTCCTTCGTCACTGAGCATGACAAGGCAATCACTGCGGAGTCCGTCCGTAGAACGCCTCCTCCGGCATCCGGCGGTAACGGCGCGAAACAGTACACAAAAGAGCAGTTCATGGCGATGTCGTACAAGGAGATGAACGACCTGTACAACTCAGACCCTGAACTGTACAACACGCTACGAAACTCATAAGGAGAACATATCATGGCTATTTCTAATGGCACTTACTTAGAAGGTCTGGTCAATCCGCAGGTAATGGCGGACATGATCGACAAGAAACTTTTCGACCTCATCAGATTCCTTCCGCTTGCGACTGTGGACACCACGCTCGTTGGCAGACCCGGATCTAAGGTCAGCCTTCCGGCTTTCAACCTGCTCGGCAGCGCGACCACTGTTGCTGAAGGCGAAGACATTCCGATCAACCAGCTGACCGCGTCCTATGTGGATGTTGAGATCCACAAAATCGCTATCGGCGCACAGATCACTGACGAGTCCATCCTGTCCGGTTATGGCGACCCGTTCGGCGAAATCACCGATCAGGAAGCAAGAGCAATCGCTGACGGCGTAGACAACGAGTTCCTCGGCATCCTCGGCAGTATCGCTTCCACGATGACCTTTACGGCATCCGGCAGCACCATCACTCCGAACGATGTCAACGGCGCACTCGAACTCTTCGGCGAGGACATTGACGGCATTAAGGTCGCAGTGGTTCCCCCGGCGGTACACACTGTACTCCGCAACGCGAAGGCATGGCTTCCGGCATCCGAGATTGCCGCAGGCATGATGGTTCGCGGCGCAGTAGGCGAGATCTTCGGCTGCCAGGTGCTTGTATCGAACAAGCTGAAGAATTCCGGCGCGGTCTATATCGTGAAACCCGGCGCACTGCGTCTGTTCACGAAACGTGACACTGTAGTCGAGACCGAGCGCATGTCCCGGAACAAGAGCTGGCTCGTCACCGCAGACCGCCACTTCGCTCCGTACCTGTATGACGAGAGCAAGGCTATCAAGGTAGTCGGCGCGTAACTGACCTGAAAGGAGCTGACCTATGACAACTACAGAAAAAATTGCGAGGGTCAAACTGCTCCTTAACTATGACCCGCAGGCAACGGATGAAGTCGTGACCGGCTACCTCGACATCGCGAGGGACTTAGTCCTTCATGCGATGTATCCGCTGATTCTGAGCATTCCATCAGAGATTCCCGTACCGAACAAGTACGAGAACATCGAGTGCGAGTTGGCGGCGAGGAAGTTCTCGAGACGGGGCGGTCTCGGAGAGATCGAACACGATGAGAACGGCATCGGTCGGAAATGGGCCTCATCCGTTGATTCTGACCTGCTAGATCAGGTCACTCCGTTTGCGAAGGTGGTGTGACCATGCAGAGCCTCGGAATCAACACACAGGAAGTCTTTTACGCCCTGTACTCATCGTCCGTGGAAATCATGGACGGCGAGTACAAGACAGGCGAGAAACAGACCACCTACCATGCGCCGGTATCCATGTGGGCGAACGTGTCACCGCAGCGCGGAACAGCGGATTACGAGCCATTCGGAGTGGACATCGATTACGACCGCACAATGGTGCTGTCGGACATGAACTGCCCGATTGACGAGCATTCCGTGCTGTGGTTGGGATGCGCCCCGTCAGCACCGCACAACTACATAGTGCAGAGGGTTGCGAAGTCGTTGAACAGCATCACCTACGCGCTGAAGGAAGTGAAGGTGAAGGCGAATGAGAACACTTACGGCAACGCTTAGTTACAAGAGCCTTGACGGGCTTCTGAAGGAACTCCGGCAGTATCAGACGGACTTCCTCGTGAAGGTGAATGACTTCATGGAGAAGCTTGCCGCATACGGCGCAGAGATGGCGGACGAGTGTTTCGGCGGTGCGGTCGAAGTGACCACAGTACAGGTAGACCAAAACACATGGGCGGTCGTAGCGAACGGAGCCGAGGTGGGTTTCCTTGAGTTCGGCGCAGGCGTGTACTCAGACAGCAGCCACGAACTAGCCAAGTCCGCGCCATTCAAGGTCTATCCGGGGTCATGGTCGGAAGAGCATGGCAATAGGTGGGAGCAATGGCTTGAAGCAGGGAAAGATCCATACGAGTTCCCCTACAACATCGTTCCCCTGTATGGTCTTCTGACCGCCTACAACATGATGCGCGACCACGCGCTGGAAATTGGCAGAGAGGTATTCGGCTCATGATAACAGTCAATCAAATCTACACATACATCGAGGGCGCGGTGAATACCGAGCAGCGACCTGTGTACTGTGCCTCGCAGAATGAGCCGAAACCGAGCGAGTTCCCTGCGTGTTACATCACGGAAGCACAGCACCGCAAGGACAGGCGGTATGTCACCCTTGCCTTCGATGACACACATTACATCCGGGACTTCCAAGTCCAGGTTTTCAGCAACAAACAGTCGGGCGCACTCCTCGAATGCCACAGCATTATGAAGGATGCGGAGACGGCATTCCACAGCATAGGTTTCATCGAGACCTACTGCGGAGAGCAGAGGAACATCGACCCGTCTGTAACACGGCTTGTGGCAAGGTTCACACGCACCATCGGCGGTGCGGATACCCTGCCCACCACAACCCCATCAGAGTCCGAGTCTGATGGAGAATAAGGAGAATTAACATGGCTTTAGAATTTGGCACGATGGGCATCTCCCTGAAGTATGCGATTGAGACCTCCGCAGGGTCCAAACCGGCAACCTTCACGGAAATCCCCGATGTAGTCACCATTCCGGCACTCAACGATGAACCGAACAACCTCGATGTGACGAACCTTGCCGACCTTGTGTGGCGGCGTTCCATCCCCGGTCTGCGTAACACGCCCGGCACGATCCCCATCACTGTCAACGGCACGAAGGACTTCAAGTCGAAGTGGACTGCTATGGTGTCCTCTGCGGCAACCGCACTGGCATCCAGCAAGGCAACGTGGTTCGAGTTCAACGTACCCGGCTACTCTTCCGGCTTCTTCTTCACCGGCATCCCCGAAGACCTCGGTTTCTTCGGCGCAGATGTGGACGAAGTCTACAGGGGCGATGTCTATATCACCCCGAATACCATTTCAGGATGGGGGGCGGCTATCTAAGGATAGCTCCCCTCTAAATTATAAAAGTCTCGCAAACAGCATGAGAGGAGAATGAGCATGGCAGCTTCTGAAAAAGTAAATCCGATTGAACTTGAGAGCAATGGTAAGCGGTATGTCCTTGATTTCGACAGGGACTCGGTAGTATGGGCAGAGCGGCACGGCTTTTCAGTAGACGCATCCAATAAGGCGATGAGTTTCATCTCAGACCTGTTCTACTACAGTTTCCGCAAGAACCATCCGCAGATGACTCAGATTCAGACAGACAAGATCCTGTTTGATGAGATGGGCGGTCTGCCGGAAGGTGTCGCGGAACGCTTAGGCGAACTTTACGCACAGCCGTATAATACGCTGATTCAGACCGAGGACTCCGCAAAAAACTCCAAGTGGAAGGTGACCATGTAAATGGCCCTTCCCGGACACAGGAGTCGATATTCTACGAGGTGCTTCCGTACTACATGTACTTGGGGATGACCACCGAAGACTTTTGGCATGGTGACCCAATGAACGCAGTGGCGTATCGGAAGATGCACCTCATGAAACAGGACGAAGAAAACGCGAGGGCATGGTGGCAGGGATACTACAACTATGTTGCTGTTGCCACCGCATTACAGAACGGCTTCCGAGACAAGAACAAGAAGGCAGAGCCTTATCCGAAGGAGCCGTTCAGAATCCGCGAGAAGACAGAGCTTGAGAAGGACAAGGAGATAATCGCTGAACGGAAGCGTGTCGTGTCCTTCCTTGATGCTTTGAAGCGGGACTTTGATATTGAGCAAGAGAAACTGAGGGAGCAGAATGGCTGACGCACTTGATTCTTTACAAGTTAATATAGCACTCAATGCCAAGTCTGCAATGGACAGCCTTGAGGACTTAATCGAAAAGATTAAGGATTTGAGGGATGCCATCACTTCCCCCATCGGCAAAACCGGCATCCTAAAGGACATCGAAAATATCGGTGATGCCTTGGGCAAAGGCGGACTTGGCGGCGCATCAAGAGATGCACAGAGCAGTCTTGATGACTTGGGCAAAGCTACGCAGGCTGTCGGCGATCGAATGAACAGCACTGCCAAGGACATCGAGAATCTCAGCAAGGAAGCGGAGGATGCCGCCGAGGAAATCGAGAGCGTATTCGATCAGATAGAGAAGCGCGTCTACAGTCCTGACGGAATCGGAAAGGCTTATCAGATTGCGATGCGGAACCTTCGCTCCGACAAGGGGCTTTCCTCTCAAAGGGCGAGGGAACAGCGCGAAGACGAAAGGTTCAACCAGGCGGCACTGAAACTTCAGCATGACCGAATTGCCCGCGAAGCCGAGACCATGAGGAAAGAAGTGGCGGCGGCGAAGGCGAAGCAGAGGGCCCAGGAAGAAGCTGAAAGAGCCGCCCAGAGAGCCGCAGAAAAATCGGCGAAAGAGCGCGAAAGGCTTGCTGAAAAAGAGGCGCGAGCGGCGCAGAAAGCCGCCGAGGTTCGCTCAAAACTTGCTGAGAAGACCGCGAGAGAAGAAGCGAAGGCGGCAGAGAAGGCGGCACGGGAAGAACAGGTGGCGAGAGAGACCGCCATTCAGAGAGTGACCGACATTGCGAAGAACATCAAAGGTGCATTCTCAAACGCGCTGCGCGGCACAATTCGACTTGTCGAAGGGCTTGGGAATGCGTTCGTCAAGGTCGGCTCCGTCATCACTCGGATCATTGCCGCCCCGTTCAAGCGCATAGCAAACAGCATCACGAGCATATATAAGAAGATTACTGGCCTTTTCCGCTCCATCGGTCGAATTGCGCTCTATCGTGCCATCCGAACGGCGATAAAAACGGTCACGCAAGGTCTGAACGAAGGCATTCAGAACCTGTATCAGTGGTCGCTCATGATGGACAAGACCTTCGCTAACAGCATGGATTCCATTGCGACCTCGATGCAGTATCTGCATAACGGGTTTGCAAGCATGTTCAGCCCGCTGATCGAGTATGCCGCGCCTATCCTTGAGGAAATCACGAATAAGCTCGTTGATTTCTTTAACATCGTTCAGCAGGTGTTCGCATCTCTGACAGGGCAGGCAACATGGACAAAGGCGGTTCGTGTTCAGAAGCAGTACGCAGAGGCGGTCACCGACACGGGCAATGCCGCAGAGAAGGCCATGCACCAGCTGATGGCGTTTGACGAACTGAATGTCATCAATTCGCCTTCTGCCGGTGGTTCTGCCGGTGGTTCGACCATCCCCGACTACGGCTCGATGTTCACCACGGAAACAGTGGACACGGAGCTTGCGAACTGGGTTGAGGAAATCAAGAGATTCTTCGAGAGCGGTCAGTTCTACGAGCTTGGGCAGTTTGTCGGCGAGAAGCTGAACGGCATTGTCAGCCAGTGGGAATCCTACGCTGACGGCTTCAAGTTCGGCGAGAAGATTAAACACGCTTTACAGGCTCTGAACGGCTTCCTTGAGACCTTTGACTTCTACGACTTAGGAACGAAGGTCGGCGATTGGCTGATTGGATTCCTTGACGGGGTATCTCCGGAAGAAGTTCAGAAGGCGGTCGTTAACATTATCAACTCTGCGGTGAGCGGTGCTTCCGGTCTCATCGACAGCCTTGTGGCGCACAATGTCCCCATCAAGATAGGGCAGGCGATAGGCACGGCGTTTGCGATGGTCGATTGGGCAGGCTTGACTAACCTCGCGCGGAAGTTCCTTCTCGGCATCGTAGACATGCTGAACGCGGCAATCAATTCGTTCATCTCGAATGGTGGGCCGTCCAAGCTCGTTGATGCGATGGGTGAAATCGGCTTGGCCATCGGTGAAGCCTTTGCCACGTTCGATTGGGTGGGCGCGATCACTGTTGCCACTTCCATCTTCACAGGGCTTGTGAACATGCTCACGAGCGCGATCAGTTCGTTCGTTTCCCTTGGTGGGCCTGCGAAGCTGAGAAGCGCAATGGGACAGATTGGTGAAGCAATAGGAAGTGCCTTTGCAAGCATCAGCGGCCCCGACCTTGCGGCTATCATCAATGCGATTGCCGGTGGCATCAAGGACTTCTTGGTGAAGGGCATCAAGGCATTCTCGAAGGGCGAGGGTTGGAAGGAAGTAGGCAAGCTGTTTGCCAACCTCGATTGGGGCACACTGTTCACGCTCACTCTTCCGTTACTCACACTGAATGTTCTGAAGGTCGGTACGAACCTCACTGCGGCAATCCTGAAGCAGGCACTCGTCAGTGCAATCTTCAACGGCGGAGCGGCTACAATCGCAGGCCTTGGCTCTGCGCTCGGCATCGGAACACTGGTTGCGGCAGGCGCGGCACTGGCAATCGGCATCACGCTTTATGCAACATGGAAGTGGGCGAATGGTGAAGACCCGATTACAGGCACCACTTTCATAGACAACCATGACGGAACATACACAGTGCTTACCCCGCAGGCGGCGGCGGCAGGCGAAGCCGAATCATACAAGGGGACACAGGAGTATGTGGACTCCCTGATGAGTGGTCTCGAATCCACGGCTTTTGAGAGGTTCGGTGACCTGACTCCTACACTGAAGGACATCGCCGACAGCACAGGAGACATTGCTGACAGTCTCAAAGTCTATGACGAGTTATTCGGCGGTTCAGGTGTTAGCCTTCCTGGAATCGGCGGAAAGACCGCTGATAGGATTGGAATCCCGATTGGTCTAGATCTATCGAAGCTTGATTCCGAGATTGCGTTCTCGGATGCGCCTGCAAAGGCAAGGGTGTTCGGCAAGAGGATTGGTGACTCCATCAAGTTCGGCACAGATGACTCGAATGTTCCTGCGAAGTACAGACAGACGGCTCTTGCATCGCTCGATGCGTTCGGGAACATTGACTTCACAAGCGGCGGAACCAGTTCGGGCAATGAAATCAAGAACGGATTTAATGCATCGAATGTGGCTGGCGTGGTATCGTCAGCGGCTCAGAGCGCAATCAATGCGTTCAGAAGTGCTGACTGGGCAGGCACAGGCGCACAGGGCGGTGCAACGCTCGGAGCGACCTTCAAGAACCATTTCGTGGCGAATGCGAAGTCTACTCTGATGCTTCAGACGGCGGCAGGTAAGCCTATCACACAGGCGTATGTAGTTCCGTACGCACAGGGCGGTTTTGTAAGCCAAGGCGGTCTGTTCCTTGCCGGTGAAGTCGCAGGTCAGGCAGAGATGGTCGGTTCCATTAACGGGCGCACTGGCGTTGCGAGTGGCGAGGAAATCACGGGTATCCGTGAGGCGGTCGTGGCGAGTGGTAATGAGGAAGCGGCACTTCTGAGACAGCAGAACCAGCTGTTACAGGCACTCCTCATGAAAGACCCATTCGGCACACCTAACAGCGCAGCCGGACGATGGATAGCGCAGAGTTCACAGGCATATAAGGCGGTGACAGGCTAATGGCATACGCAGGTTACTTAATCAAGGTGGGGAGCTGGACCTTCCCCACCAAGTACATAAAGTACGAGACATACAAGATTTCGCCGAATCAGCGGATCGACCTAGACTCCTCGGTCAGTACGGACGGATACCTGCACAGGCAGGTCCTTCCGCACACGAGGACGAAGGTGGAATTCGATATGCCGTACATGAGTTATTCGGATCAGACAACCATCATGACGAATCTCCGTGCGGCATGGGCTGCGAACGGCACGACATTACAGAGAGAATGCGTGGTCGAGTACTACGACATGGAGACCGACACCTACAAGACGATGAACTGCTACATGCCGGACATCGATTGGAAGATTCGGAACGTGAAGGACACGGCTCCGTATCAGGTCAACTACTCAGAGACACGGCTTGCATTCATTGAGAAGTAAGGGGACAGAATGGCTTATTCGGTCAGCTCAAGTTACCACAGCAAAATACTTGACGGACTTTCCACACAGGACTTTATGATCGTGGACACCGGCATCGCAGGGAATTACCTGTCATCCCTTGACGGGGATTTCGTTGTCGGAAGCCCGTCTGTGAGGCGGTCAGTCTGCGAGGCACAGGACTTCACGTTCGGAGAGTGCAATTCGTCTTCCCTGTCCGTGTCTCTGATGAACCTGTACGGGGATGCAATCGAATACTGGGGGAAGCGTGGTGACAGCAACCTGTCGAGCCGGTTCCCGTCACGGGCCGGAGTCGGTGTGCTTCTGTCATCTGGGTCAGCAACGACCACCACGGACAAGGCAAGAGTCACGCTGACTTTCAGTGGCGGTACGACCAAGCAGGTGTATGTGAACAGCCAGGGGCGGTTATATGTCGGCACGGCATATGCCACAGGGTACAGCAACGCCATCGGTCTTCACGCATTCCTGTTAGACAGCGGTTCGTACTGGGTGTTCCTTGTGATGAGTGGTGGAACTGTCTACCGCATGAACGTGGAAGCAAGCACGACCACTGTTCCGACACGGACGGAAGTCACTTCGGTTCTGTCCTCACGCATGAAGCGGAAGTGGAACAGACAGGAAAGCTCCGTAAGCGACAGACTCGGCTTCCCCACCTCAAAGACCATCTTCGACAGCACGACATCGTACCACACGGAGACATGGGAATACTGCCCGGTAGGCACGTTCCTCATGGAACCGCCGAAGTACGATATCCATTCCAACTTCATAGACATCACTGATGCGATGGACTGCATCAGTCTTCTTGACACCAACCTAAAGGAGCTGGCATCGGCTAACAACTTCTCGCTGAATGCGGAAGCGGCGACCATCGTGAACAATGTTGCTTCGGCTGTTGGGCTTCCGATGGCAAGTGCCTACACCACCTCGGCATCACTTCCTGTCACAGAGGACATGATAACCGCCGATGTATCCGCACGGCAGTTATTCAAGTGGGTAGGTGAGCGGTGCAGCCATATGTGGAAGACGGATGCGCTAGGACGGCTCGTGACATATGTACAGCCGACCTTCGCCGGGGCGAACACGGACTACACGCTCGATGACTCAATCCTTGCGGTGGGGTACACAGTCTACAACGAATTTGTTGACCCACCGGAAAAGCTAGTCATCTACTACGGCGATGACCTGACCTACACCTCTGCGGCATCATCCCCAACGCGGACGGACTACTACAAGATTTCGGGGAACCCGTTGTTCGTTGATCCGGCTACCGATGCGCTTGCATGGCCCACATACAACTCACTGCCCCTGAAGTCCTATCAGACGATGAGCTGTACGGCTATAATGGCAGACCCGTCCTACGGCGCAGGGGATTGCTTCTATATCTCGACCACGGCTGACTACGCGACCTACATCATGACGGAAACGCTGTCATTCGGAATCCGTGTGATGGCATCGTACGAGGCGACCGGAAGTAACACAAGGCTCGACCTATCTGCGGTGGCTCCGAGGGGCGTGGCAGGAGAAGCCGGAGTTGGTGTCTACTACATCAAAGAGATCTATTACTGCTCGGCATCGAACATTGCACCGGCAAGTCCCACATCCGCATCGGACATCCATACAGGCGGTGGTGATGTCTACGAGCAGTGGTCAGACACCATCCCGACATGGACGGAGACCTACCAGTACTACTTCGTCTGTAACGAGACCCAGTACACGGATGGCACGACCGAGTGGTCGGATGCGATATTCCAGTCAGCTCTGACACAGGCGAACAAGACTGCGAGTGATGCTGACCAAAAGGCTGACGGAGCGCAGACCTCTGCGGATGCCGCCATTGAAGGGGCGCAGACCGCAAACGGCAAGGTTGACGAGCTTTCAGGCGAAGTGTTTGACCTCAACAACTACATCACTGTCCAAATCATCCCAAGGATAACTGCCATCGATGACCCGAATAACGGAGATTTGGTGAAGCTTGCTGCCGACATCAACGAAACGGCTGCCTTGATGGACGAGGTCAAGACTGACTTCTACAACTTCACGAACGGGGCATTGTTCCAGCAGTTCTATGTGGACGATGCAGGTGTGCATACCACGTTCCAAAGGGAGACCTCGGAAGGTTCCGGCGTGTATGACACGGGCGAGATTCTGAACGATGGTCAGAGCATCAAGTTCATCATCAACGGGGATTTGCAGGCTCAGATCAACAGCAAAGGCTTCATCTTCCGGTTCGGTATTCTGACCACGGCATTACAGATAGGTAATGATACGGACGAGGTCGGAGGCACATGGACATGGATTAAGGCTGAGTCGGGGCATTTCCGTTTGGTCTACAAGGGTTCGACAGGGCCTTCGGGCAGTAACATAGTCGGCTCCGCAATAGTCGGCACCGCAACTGCGGGATAAGGAGATAGATATGGCGCACACTAACAACACATGGCAGACGGGTGACACGATAACGGCTACCAAACTGAACAACATGGAAGTGGCATACGCTACGCTGAACACTTCCACGAAGCAACTGGACATGACCTACGCTCAGATTTTCAACGCCATGAAGGCTGGCAAGAGAGTATATGTCTACTGCGACACCTCTGGCTCCAGTTGGGAATCGGACTTCTCGAATTACATATATATTTCAGAGATATTCAAGGTCCAGAAATATAACACAGTCTACAGGGTTTACGCACATGGTGTTGGGCTTAACACTATCGGAAGCACGAGTCCTGCCGGTCTGCCCGGAGTCATGACATTCACTGCCACTGGCACGAGCGCATACCCCGTCTATGCCATGACGGCGTATGTCAGCAGCAACTACGTTGTCAGCGACACATCAATAGGGTGATTATGGTTTACCTCGTCTATGGTGCGCCGTGTTCCGGCAAAAGCACTTATATAAAGGAACACATGACCTACAGTGATGTGGTCTGCGATGTAGACCTCATCTATCAAGCCATCAGTGGGAACGACCCCCACGATGCCGACCTGTATGTGCATGAGATGGCACTGAAGCTGTACGACTCGCTCCTCGACATGGTACGGGAGCGTGAAGGCGGTTTCAAGGATGCGTATGTTGTGTCGATAGCAAGCACGGATGCGGAAGTCAAAAGTGCAATGGACAGGGTACGGGCAGACAAGGCAGTGTTCATGGACACGCCGAAAGAGGTCTGTTTGCAGAGAGCCGATGAGAGGAAGGATGCGGAAGCGTTCAAGTTCCTCATCGAGGAATGGTTTACTACACGGGGGAATAACTAATGCCTACAATTCCTGCTTCGGGATGGTCGCCAAGCACAGGTACATCTGGAAGTTACTATAGAGCCAGGGTTGACTACACGGAATCTGTCGATGTCGCAAGTAACAGTTCGACAGTAACCTGGTATTTCCGTATATGGGCAACGCAGGAAGGTTCACAGTCACAGTACCATTACAGTAACGGAAACACTGTACAGGTCACGATCAATGGCTCGACCTCGACCACATACCCTGCGGTTGACCTGCGAGGCACAAGTCAGAGCAGTCCGTACCTATTGGCTTCCGGCACGAGAACGATACAGCATGACAGTACAACAGGAACCGCCACGTTACAGGTTACTGCGACCTATACCGCTCCTTCTGCGGCAACAGCACTCGGTTCCATCACTGTCAATGGTTCTGCGGCACTGACAACCATCCCAAGGGTGCCTGCGGTGACAGGCACGGATGCGAACATCGGCTCAAGCACGACCATCAAGTGGACACCGAACGCAACTGCACACTGCTTCCGATTGCATCTGTCATGCGGTAACTGGTCTTCTGATGTAACGAGCATAGCCCCAAACAGGACAACTGAATATTCCTATTCCTACTCGATTCCCACGGCGGTAGCGAATCAGATAACAACCGGCAACACGGGTGCGTTGACCATCGTGCTTGAGGCGTTCACGGACAGCACGTATGCGACCTCGATGGGGACGAGCAGCACGAGCATCACAGTCACTGTTCCGAGTTCGTCCACGTACAATCCGACTGCCGGTCTCAGCGTGACTCGGATTAACGGTTTCGGATCGTACAACCTCACGAACAGGACTACCTTTGGGGTCAGCATCACGGCTACCGCAGCTGCTTCGGCAACGCTGTCCTTCACGTTCGCAGTAACTGCCCCGAATGGTTCGGTTGTATACACTGCAAGCGGAACCTCTTCGACTACTGTATCGATAGGGCCGTTCACTGCGGCAGGCACATACGGACTGGCTCTGACAGTGACAGACAGCCGAGGACGGACGGCTTCCACGAACACGACAGTGGATGTGACGGCGTATTCAGTTCCGACCATCACAGGAGCGGTCACAAGGGGTACCGGCACAGGAAGTAACTTCACGCCCGATGAGTCCTCCGGCACAGTGGCGAGAGTGACTTACACAGTCTCGTACACGAATCTGACTGGAAACTCCCTGTCGGTAGGCGTGGGCAAGGAAGGCGAGACCCCTACCACATTCGCTACACAGACAGGCGTGGCGTACGTTACGAACTGTGACATTGCCACCTCGTACACGTTCGTCATCTCTGCGTACGACACAGTGCTTGGTTCATCGAACCCTGTGACCTTCACGCTCCACCTGGGAGTGGCTGCATACCCAATCGACTTCAAGGAAGATGCGACCGGCATGGCTATCCACGGGGTAGCGACACGGAGCGGTTCATTGCAGGTCGGGTGGAACCTCGACATAGAGAGCGGTCACATTCTGAGGCTTTGGGACGATTCCGGTCACTGTCGGGTGACCTTGGACAACATAAACGGGCTAGTCTTCTACAACGCAGCGGGCGGGGTAGATAAGTCGTACCCAGCTTCATAAAGGAGAGATGCGTATGAGTGCAGAATTATCGACAGCGATTTATGTGGCAGTGATTACCGGGGCGTTTTCCGTAATAGGGAATCTGATAATTGCACACGTTCAGAATAAGGCGAACCGAACAGACAGAGCCGTGCGTGACCAGCAGATAGATGACCAGATCCAAGACATCAGGACAAGGCTGGACGAGCATAATAATTATGGAAAGAAATGGTCAGAGTCTACCGAGCGCATGGCGAACATCGAGAAGGATGTTGCGGTCATCAAAACGGATATAGAATGGCTCAGAAAGGAGACCGAAAAATGAGTGTCAAAGAGTTATGGCAGACATTCTTATCATCGAACGACTGGAGATGGAGAATGGCCCGTACCATCGTACAGGGCATCATAGGCGTTGTTCTCGCCAACATCGACCTGATCGTTGGCTCATTTGTCATCGACCCACTCTGGAAGGGCATCATCGTGGCATCGTCCATGACCTTCCTCTCGCCTATCATGGCAGAACTTGGGAAGCATAATGAAGAGGTGAATGCATGAAGAGTGTAATGATACACGCACAGTATAATGAACTGCCTCCGATTCCGCTCGGTGTACGGGGTGAGAACGAGGTAAGCGAAATTGTCTTTGACTATTCTTCATGGGCAGCTGATCTCGGCGAGGGCACAGTAACTCTTTATGTGAAGAGGCCTGTCGATTCCACGGCGTACCCCGTGGTGGTGGAGCAGGATTACTCGGCGCACACGGCGAAATGGACAGTCTCCGCAACGGATACAGCCTACAAGGGGCAGGGCGAAATCGAGTGGGTATATACTCTCGATGAGCAGATTGCAAAGAGTTATGTCATGCGGACTGTGGTGGTTCGTGACATCGGCAATCCGGCGTCCACACCCCCGGACCCCTATGAGGACTGGCTCGACACCTTAACGGCACTCGGTGCGGTCACTGAGGCAAATGCACATGCAGCCGAGGTCGCACAGGAGAAAGCAGAGGAAGCCCAGGCCCTTGCTGAACAGGCTGCAAGGGATGTAGGCACTTCTGCTTCAGATGCAGCTGAATCGGAACGGAATGCAGCTCAGAGTGCGAGCGATGCAGCCGATTCTGCATCTTCTGCGAGTGGCTCTGCTGCAGATGCCCTTGCAAGCGAACAGGCAGCTGCCCAAAGTGAAACCAACGCATCAACTGCAGCTGACAGGGCAGAGGCTGCTGCAAGCCATAACCCAATTATCGGCAACAATGGCAACTGGTTCATTTGGGATGCAGACGAAGGTAATTATGTCGATTCGGGCGAGCCTTCACAGGGCCAACAGGGTCCGGGGGCAACGATAGCTGTTGGCACCACGACCACAGGCGAGCCAGGGACAAATGCAAATGTAACCAACAGCGGAACATCCAGCGCAGCAGTGCTAAACTTCACTATCCCGAAGGGTGCGAAGGGAGACCCTGGTGCGACAGGTAACGGCATAGCATCTATTGCGAAGACAGGCACCAGTGGGCTGGTAGATACTTACACCATTACCTTCACCAATGGAGACACGACCACATTCACTGTCACGAATGGTGCGTCCGGGGGCGGTCTGTCCGAGGATGCCAAAGCCGCTTTGTTAGCTTGCTTTGCAAAGGTCGCTTGGATCGATGCTCACGGACAGGACTACTACGATGCTCTAGAGGATGCTCTATATCCCGACATGCAGCTGGATTATATCGATGCGGTCTATACACAGACCGGGGCGGTGTATCCGACTGATTCCCTCACCAGCCTAAAGGACGATTTGGTCGTTACCGCACATTACACTAATGGATCTACCAGGATTGTCACGGACTATACGCTCTCTGGTACGCTTGATGTAGGCACAAGCACCATAACAGTATCGTATGGTGGCGAAACAGACACGTTTAGCGTTTTGGTGATGGGGGTCGTATCCATCTCTGCGGTATATACGCAGAGCGGGGCAGTACATCCTACCGATAGTCTTGATAGCCTCAAGTCAGACCTCATTGTAACTGCGACATGGAGTGACACGACACAGACAACTGTCCCATCAGCGGACTATACCCTTTCCGGGACGCTTGCAGTTGGTACAAGCACCATCACTGCTTCGTATGAAGGACAGACCGATACCTTTACTGTTACTGTTACAGCTCCGGCGGTGGTCACCTCTATTTCAGCTGTTTACACGCAGGTCGGACGAGTATACACGACCGACAGCCTTGACAGCCTCAAAGCCAACCTCGTTGTTACCGCAACATGGAGCGATTCGTCTGTAACGACTGTCCCCGGAACGGATTATACGCTGTCCGGCACGCTTGAGTTCGGAGTCAGCACCATCACTGTTACTTATGAAAGCCTTACTACTACCTTCACAGTCAATGTCAGCCCTGCGCTTCCCACGGGATACACATTATACGATTATGTGCAGACAGACGGGACGCAGTACATCAGCAGTGGCTTGAATGAGGTAGACCTTGACGGATGTGGGTTCCAGTATAAAGCATGCGTAACCGGGTATCCGTCTTCCGGGACTAACTACAAGGCCGGACATGTGTTTAGCTCAAAGGGTTATTATGTCGGATTCCTGCGGTCTCAGTACAACTCCAGTGACCCAACCTCTCCGCTCCATGACATTATCGCTAAGAGGAAATTTGTAGAAAAGGCCGAAACATACGATTGGGTTTTGAACCATGACTATGTTATAGACAGCTTTAGGTCGGATGCGCCAAGAAGCGTTAGCGTTGACGACGTGCTTATAATGACCCTCGCAAATGGCAGTGTGGCACCATCCGCGAGCTACTACTACACCTTCTTTACATATGGGGACACGCCAAACGATACGAAATTCCGGTTTATCGGTCGCTTGTACTACTTCAAGATATTCGACTCTTCCGATAATCTGATCCATCTGTATGTACCGGCAACTAACAGTTCAAACGTGGCTGGTCTGTACGATACTGTCGGAGAGGCATTCTATTCGAGTGCTACCAGCTCGCCGCTTGCGGTAGGAAATCTGTGAGGTGACTTATGATTTACGATATAAACGGAGATATCATTGCGGATGCGGAGAAGAAGGGAAGTATAAGCTTTACCACGACATGGTCGGGGAGCGGCCCGTACACTCAGGCAGTGACAGTGACCGGAGAAACAGTCACGGCGAACTCAAAGGTTGACCTGCAGCCGGATGCTGCAGCACTGGCTCAGTTAGTCGCAGACGGAGTGGATGCGTTGTTCATCACAAATAACAACGGCACTCTTACTGCAACGGCTGTGGGTGGCAGCATCAGTACCGCACTGACGATTCAGTGCACAGTTAGCGAGGTGGTATCATGAGCATAATCGGCGAGGCATTACTGGTCGGCGGGTCTTCTTCCGTGGGGAATGATGTCATCTTCTACGACTATGACGGCACGATTGTAAGGTCATATTCAAAAGCGGAATTCCTCAGTCTGTCTGCAATGCCGTCAAACCCAAGTCATACGGGATTAACCGCCCAGGGTTGGAACTGGTCGCTGTCCGATGCAAAAACCTATGTGGCTGCTTATGACAGGTTGAACATCGGGCAGATGTACATCACAGACGATGGGAAGACACGAATCTATGTCCGCATTGAAGCGGGTCAGCGTGATTGGGGCGTCGGCTTCGAGTTAAACGGAACTGTAACCATTGATTGGGGAGACCAAAGCACCCCAGACACAGCGACAGCGACATATAATGATGGGATGGGGTGGCCGTGGCACACATATAGTGCACCTGGCGATTATGTCGTTTCGATAGATGTTACCGGGGAGTTTAGATTTGGCGAAGGCAGTTTCAGCCCGGATATGTCGACTGCACTGAATACATCAGTTACCAAAATAGAGATAGGGGACAACTGCAATGTTGAGGGTAACGGCGCATTCTGTTATTGTGGGCGATTGTCTTCTATTACTATCCCGATGGGGGCTGAAGAGTTCCCTTATATGACATTTTTCTGTTGCTACTCCCTTCGCTATATTACGATTCCTACTGGAGTGCAATATCTTGGGGAATCGGTATTTTGGGCCTGTTATTCCCTTGAAACGATTTCAATGCCTAATACAGTGCAGGCACTTGGACATCAATGCTTTATTGATTGTTATTCGCTCAGATTCTTAACAATTCCAACCAGTATGCTGGGATTTGACAGTGGTGCGTTATCTGGATGCCACTCGCTCAACTATATTACGGACCTGAGCTTCCTGCAAGGCATTAATTCCGGCGCATTTGCGGGATGCAGAGCACTTAAATCTGTCTCTATTCCGTCTACAATAGAAGATTCTTGTTTTTCTGGCTGTACTACACTTGCCCGTGTCACTATTGGTGACGATAGGGGTAGCTTGATGACTCTGGGAACTAATATATTTTCGGATTGTGTCTCGCTTCGTTCTTTTACAATCCCGGACAGCGTGACATACATCGGAGAAGGTGCATTTGCCAGGAGCGGCATTGAAAGTATTACAATTCCAGCCAATGTGACTGGCATCGGCCCCGATGCATTTGCTTATACCAGTCTTGGCGAAATTCACTTTCTGCCAACAACGCCGCCGACAGCAGGTAATTATGCGTTTTCAGGCATTCCAGCGTACTGCGTCATCTATGTCCCAACTGGGAGCCTTTCGGCGTACACAAGTGCGTCAAACTACCCGCCAGCGAATACATACAGGTATATCGAAGAATAGAAGAGGTGATAATCTATGGTATATTTAGCGAGCTGCAACCATGACGAGGAAGGTCGGCTCGGTTGGGAAGGGAAGTCTAAGGCAGGCGACCAAACAGGTTCTGAGGTCGCAATCATGCCTTACACCACATGGAGTCCGTCTGTGTGGAAGGCTACCTACCGGGCCAAAGACCCGAAGGTCGCATGGCGTATCGGACAGGCAGGGATTCAGATGTGCCGGAATAACCACATCGGCTACGATCAGAGCCAGCGGTTGACTTTCTACAATGAAATGATGAAGACCGGCAACATCGACAAAATCACCACGGACTGCGAGACCGACTGTTCTGCCGGAACATGTGCTTGCATCATCATCGCAGGGTATTCCAACTTCACGAACTCGCTCAGAACCGCACAGTGGGATGCCTACATGAAGAGGGACGGAAGGTTCGAGTGCCTGTACGATGAGAAGTATACGCGCACCGACAAGTACCTGAAGACAGGCGACATCCTTCTCAAGGACGGGCATGTGGTCATCGTGGTTTCTGATGGTGACAGCGCAGAATACTACTCGCAGATTCCCCTGTATGTCCTCGTGGTCACAGGTTTCACCCCGGTCTACACGCAGCCGAGGGTCGGCAATGTCCTGAAGGGCCATTCCGCACTCGGCGCAGGCAACAAGGTCGATTACTGCGATGAAGCGAACGGCTTCTACTATGTCCGCATCATTGATCAATGGGGATGGATCCCGAAGGACAAGGCAGTCCGTGAAGTTCCCCTTCCTAAGATAAAGGTAGGGGACAAGGTCATCTTCCGTGGTGACAGGCTGTATGTCAGCGCAGGCGGTGGCGCATCCACTGTCGTGCCGGACTTCGAAGGGACTGTCAAAGCCATGATGGACAAGAACCAGTTCCCGTACCCGGTCTATGTCAGCTCCAGGAGCTATGACGGGTGGTGCAAGGAAGTAGACCTTCAGAGAATCAACTAGCGCATTGTCTCATTTCCTCCTTTCCGGTCTGCGCGGCTCTGCCAAGGGTTCTTTTTCCACTTTCTTCCCCTTGGTACCCGTGCAGGCTGGACAGGAATGGTGGGATGTGGTATAGTGTTAGACAGGCTTGGAGTGTGTTAATTACAAACAAACTACAAACAAAATCCTCAGAATTCACAGGTATTTCGCCATTCTTAGGAATACGCGAAATAGGTTTGACGATGTTGAAAACGTGAGGAATTCTAAGGTCTGAAGCGTCTAAAACATCGTTAAGCGGTGAAAAAGTCTAACAATCTACAAACAATCCGGCATGGCGTTTGGTTCTCAGCAAGGGCGGTTTCCGCACACTACTGTACCTAAGACTCGGTTCGATTCCGAGTACCATGCCGGATATTCAATTTAACCGAATCAATACTTTAACTTCTCCATCTCTAACTTTAAGAACTCTATGTCGAGGTGGGTGTACACCTTGTTCGTCACCCCTTCTGAAGCATGCCCAAGGATGCGCTTCCGTGCTTCTTCATTCATCCCGCACTCCATCGCCTGTGTTGCGAACGTGTGCCGTGTCTCATGCGGATTGTGATTGAATTCACTGTCGAGGTACAAACGGGCGGTCTCGTATGAGAAGTGGAACAGCTTGCCCTTCGTCTGCTTCAGCCTGTTCTCCACAACTGGACGGATGGCAGAGTGGATGGGGATGATTCGGTCTTTCCCTGCCTCGGTCTTGGAGCCGGTGCGGAAGTAACCATCGTCCAGATCCACCATGTCCACTGTGAGATTCAGACATTCATTTATCCTCATGCCGGAATAAAGTAAAATAAGGACTAAATCCCTTTTCTCTGATGAGTCGATATTCCATACCTTTTTTATCTCAGAATCCGTAAAAACCCTTTTTTTAGCCTTCGCAGAGGCATCTATGTGGGGTTTGGCGATGGCGCAGTAGTTCTTCTCTATTATGTCGTGGCGCATGGCGTAGTCGAAGGTCTGATTCATCAGCGTTCTGACGAAGTGTTTCACTGTCCGTGGGATGCTGTCTGAGTTGATGAATGACTCGATGTCGGATGCGCGGAAGGACACCATCTTCTTCCTCAGAATCGGCTTCAGATGCTTCTCGGTCGGAACGTATGACCGGGGCAGGCAATCCTCGCCGTACTTGTCCGCCTTCCATAACTCATAGACCTCTCCGAAGGTCGGCTCTTCTTTCCGGGTGAGGTTCTCAGGGGCCTTCGCCAAAGCTTCCATAGCATCCTTACGTGTGGGGTAGTAGCCTACTGTGGTATAAACCGGACGCGCCACATGCTTCTCGTCATCGTATACCTCTCCCGTCCTTCGCCGTGCTATCCACGGGTTCCTTCTGTTACCGCTCAACTTGTACACTGTACCGAAGTTGTTAGGCAGCCGTTTAAATGCCATGACTTTCCCCCTTTAGAACCCACTCAGCGAACGATTTTACCATTAACTGCTGTTCGGTGGACATTTTCCCCATGAGGTACAGAACTTCGCCCGGAACCCCCGTTGAGTCGGTCCATCCGAGCAAAAACTGCGGTGTCGTGCCGAGGGCATCAGCGATCCGAACCACCACATCGAGGCTCGGTTTCCACTGTCCCTTCTCGATCTGAGAGATTGATGCCTTGTTCGTGTACCCCAGTATCTCGCACAACTGTCCCTGAGTGATTCCGCGTTCCTTCCGTACCTTGCGTATCCTTTCACCTGTTGTCATGGTCAATCCCTCTGAGCCAGTCCCTGGATGAAGCCGACCGCCCTTGCTTGGTCGATTTCGGTCAACTTTCGGAAGTAAACTAAAAGCCTCTGTTCCGCATCAGTTATTCTTTTGTCATTTTCGATGTCTTCTTTGAATAGTTTATTCCCTTCTTCGTCTTCCCAACCCATGAGGTAAGCCGGAGAGGAATCTAGTGCGGACGATATCATTTCTAGTTTATCGCTTGGGATGTTCGTGATAATGTCGTTCTCGTATTTGTACATCAGTTGCTTGGACACACCGATTTTATCTGCGAGGTCTACTGACCGCATCCCCTTCCTTTCTCTCAATGCTACTATTTTTTCGCCCTTTGTCATGTTCCTATCACCATCCTCTCGATGTTTCTTTAACAAGAATTATACACTCAAAAATTTTATAAATCAACACAAAAAATATCTTGACAAGATACTTAATGTCTGATATAGTTACAGTAAACTTGGAGTTTACCGAGTCCGAATTCTCATACGGAAGGGGGTGTATGGATGGTAGATACTGCGAAACTGCGTGGCATCCTTGCCGAGCGAAATGTGTCTCAGACCAAGGCGGCCAAGGATATTGGTGTCACTCCGCAGACATTCTACAGGAAGATGAAAAACGGAGTTTTCGGCAGTGATGAGATTGCGACCATGATCAAGCTGTACGACATCAAAGACCCAATGTCTATTTTTTTTAAGCTAGAGTAAACTAAAAGTTTACCAAGAGGTTTACCCTATGAAACCAATATCAGTAAAGGAAGCCGCACAGGTGACGGGGTGGTCTGTACCATACATCCGCTCTGCCTGCAAAAGAGGGGTCATCGGTGACGGCTACAGTAACGGAAAAGGAAAGAGATATGCCTGCATCGTCAGCCCCGGAAGGTTGGCTGCGTTCATGGGCATCACAGGAGAGGAGCTGGAACATGCGGTGCGAATGGTGCGAGACCAAAACTTCCGTGACCTACATAATCCCGATAAGCCGTAAGGAAGACATGACAGTCTGTGAGGAGTGCCTGTGTGCGCTATCGACCTCAATCGACTACACGGACGAGGACAGGGTGGACATCTACTGCGACATGTGCGGTGAGGTCATCACGGATGAGTATGTCGAGTGCGATGACGGGACATGCCGGTGCATGACCTGCATCGAGGACACCAGGGACCACTGTGACGAGTTCGATGAGAGGTACAGCGAACTCATGGAGCGCGAAGCATACGAAAGGATGTGGGGATGATGAAGTTTACGAACGTGCTGCTTGCAATCGCACTGATCGTGGCAATCACGATGTACGGAGTGATGCTCCATCAGCATGATGTGGAAGCGGATATCATGGCAAAGACCATGACACAGGAACAGTGGAACAGTATCAAGTGAAAGGAGAATCTATGAACACTTATTACGTTATCGCACAGGTCAAGAAGTACCTGATTATGGAAATCAAGAAGGCCATCACTGACATCGAGAACGAGGAACACACGATGGACTACTACAAGGCAGAGGAGCGGCTCGATGTACTCCGGCGCGTTCTCATGGAGCTGAACTACTTCGAGGTCAATGCGGTGCTTGACATCAGGAAGGAGAGCTGATCGTGAACATCAAGGAATATAAGGTCGATATCGACAACATCAGCGTAAACCCGAAGTACCAGCGTCCGCTGAACGAGACATGGGTCAGGAAGCTCGTCAAGAATTATGACGATGCCAAGGTCAACCAGTTGATCCTGTCCGCTACCCCGGAAGGGAAGTATTACGTGGTCGATGGTCAGCACACTGTCGAAGCCACACGCCGAGTAAAGGGCGAACACGTTCTGCTTCCGGCGAAGGTCTTCTTCGGTCTGACCGAAAAGGAAGAAGCCGACCTGTTCTACACCTACAACACGGACAGGAAGGCACTGTCATCCAACGACAAGATCCGTGCGAGGCTTGTGCGTGGAGAAGCCGATGTGGTCGATTACTTTGATGCGCTTGACTACACAGGCATCAACTACTCGCTTACTCCGTCCACAACACAACTTTGCAACCATTCGACCTGTGTAAAGGTTTTTTCAGCGGTTCAGAGGAAAAGTGCACTTCTCGGAATGTCGTGCTTCCTCGATTCGGGGTACAAGAATGAGTCACTAATCCTTTCTGGCATGATGTTCTTCTTTGACAGGCAACCGGAAGCTGACGAAACCAGGCTCTCAAAGAAGCTGCGCAAAATCTCAGCAGATGAAATTAGGAGAACGAGCTTTGATGTCGGCGTTGGTGCAGGGTACTCTGTCACATCTTCTTTACATGGTTCAATTAGCACTTCTAGGCAGGTTCCGACATCTATTCGCATCATGGCGAAGACCATCGCCTACTTCTACAACAAGGGTCTTCAGAACAAAATCGACCTCGCAACGATCTGAGAAAGGAGCTGCCGTGATAGCAATCGGAATAGACCCAGGGAAGGGCGGTGCGATGTCCATCATCTACGAGGACGGCTCGACACAAAGCATCCCCTTTGATGAGAGCGACTACATCTACTACCTCGGTCAGTTGAAGGGCAAGGAGTGCTTCTGCATCCTTGAACGAGTAAATGCAATGCCCGGTCAGGGCGTGGTGAGCATGTTCACGTTCGGCATGAACTACGGATGGATCATGGGTGTCCTTGAGGCATTCGAGGTCCCGTTCCAGTTGGTCAGACCACAGGAATGGAAGAAGGCACTGGGCGTGACCAAGGACAAGAACACTTCCGTCCAGGTGGCGAAACGGATGTTCCCAAACGCACAACTGCTGAGAACCGAGCGGTCACGGAAGGACGATGACAACATCGCCGAGTCACTGCTGATGGCAGAGTACGCAAGGAGATTACATGGATGAAGCACCACTTTGATGTCGCAATCGCAACCAAATACGGAATGGTCGAAGCCGTCCTCTTGGAGAACCTGTTTTACTGGGTGAAGAAAAACTCTGCGAACGATCGGCATTTCTACGATGGGAAGTATTGGACATACAACTCACGGAAGGCATTCGCAAGGTTGTTCCCGTACATCGGAGAGAAGTCGATTGAGCGTTCTCTTAACCACCTCGTAGAGATAGGGATACTCTTGAAGGGAAACTACAACGAGGATAAATTCGACAAGACATCATGGTTCGCTTTCACAGAGTATGGCGAGTTGGTAATGTCGGATTCCGTTGAATTTTCCGATACAGACAATTTGTCTACATCGACAGGACAATTTGTCCAATCGATGGGACAGAATGTCCAATCTAATAATAATAACTATACAGATAGTAAACAGACAGATAATAAACCTAAACGAACGAAAGAAGGCACGAACTCGTCCTACGAATCCATCCTTGAGAGTTCGGATCTAGACGAGTCTGTGAAGCCGGTCGTTTGGGAGTTCATCAAGATGCGGAAGTTCATCAAGTCTCCCATGACCGACACCGCCCTGTCCCTCATGATTAACAAACTTAAAAAGATGGACAGTTCGCCGGAAGGCCAGATAGAGATTCTCAACCAAAGCATCAGCAACAGCTGGAAGGGGTTGTTCCCTCTGAAGGAAGACGGACGGAAGAACCAGGGGAACGGAAGGAATGACCACATCTTCGAGATGATAGACAGATTGGGGTTAGGCGATGACTAAGAACGATTACATGAGAATCATCAGCATTATCAGAAGCACGTATCGTGCAGACTGGCTCGACAACGAGGACATCCTCACCGCTTTCTTCAACTTCTGCCTACAGTACGATTACGAGACCTGCAAGGCAGCGGTCATCGACCTTGTCGAGAACGGCTCCGATGACGGGGTACCTGTCACACTTGCGGTAATTGAGAACAGGATCAGACGCGAAGCGGAGATTCGGAAGAAGCCGGTCATGACTTCAGGCACTACCTGTAAGTTCTGCGGTGGGCGTGGGTACACGCTGAAGACCTACCCTTCCGGCAGAGACTACCTCACACCCTGCAACTGCGCCATCGGAAGGGAGCGGTTCCCATCCTACTTTTGGACAGCCGAAGAGGAAGAGGAGTACTGGGACGAGAAGAAACGGCATGGCGTATCCAAACCACAGTACATCACGGCACCGCCGGAAGTCCACAGGCAGATGAAGTTTGACGAACGGGCCGCCGAGGTCTACGCACAGAGCATGAAGGAGCTTGCAAGTGGAGATTGAATTCATCGAGAAGGAACACAAATACATCGACCCGGAAGGGAACGAGATCCCGTCAGTGACGGAGATCCTGTCTATGATAAATTCCGGCTATGACAAGATAAACCCTGCGGTATTGGAACATGCCGCGATGCGCGGAACGCTCGTCCATGAGTGGTGCGAGATGTACGACTACGAATGCGCCGAGGAACAGGTGCCGTCCGAGCTGGAACCCTACTGCCGTGCGTACATGGATTTCGTCCGTGACTATAAACCGCAGTGGGACGGCATCGAGCAGATAGTGCATTTCAGTGCCGCTGAGTTCGGCGAAGGGTATGCCGGGACAGTGGACAGGATCGGCACGATAGACGGCAAGAGGTGCGTGGTGGACATTAAGACCATCAACTCGCCATCCACGAAAGACCATGTCAAGGTTTGCTGTCAGACAGCGGCTTACTCGATGGCAGGTGATGTGTGGGGAGAGCGTTACGCGCTGTACCTGAAGCCGGACGGAACATACAGGCTGTTGGACTGTAAGGAATACGAGAAGACGCATGGCTTTGACGGCTACCTGCTCTTCGGTCAGCTGTACGGCCTGTACTCAAAGATTAACGAGATAGGGGGAAGGAATGGGAAACGATAACGAATTTGAAAACGAGGAATACACAGAATTCATGAAGGCGGTGCTGAACGCAGTACAGGCAAGGGTCAACGGAGTTAACAAATATGTTGACCTGTACGCAGAAATGAAACAGATGGAAGACGCCGGGTTCAGCCACGATGAAGCGTTCACGCTGCTGATCACGTTCATCGAAACAGCGGCGAATATGTAAAGGAGAGGACGATGGAACTCATTGATTTGACCGGGCAGCGGTTCGGAAGGCTAACAGTTCTCAGAAGGGTTCACGGCAAATATTGGGAATGCTTATGTGATTGCGGGAATACTCGCGTTGTTAGCCGGGATCATCTTGGTAGAGACACGAACAGTTGCGGATGCCTTAGAAGAGAAGTATCAGCCACAAAGAACAAGAGGCATGGCGAGACAAAGACAAGGCTCTACAATCTATGGGTAACCATAAGGCAGAGATGCTCGAACCCAAATATCCCAGAAAGCCATATCTATCATGACAGGAGCATTTCCGTATGCGATGAGTGGCAAACATACGAGAACTTCAGGGACTGGGCATTGGCTAATGGATACGATCCGACAGCAAAGCGTGGGGTGACCACAATCGACCGAATCGATAACGAGAAGGGATATTCCCCTGAAAATTGCCGGTTCGTCACTCTGACAGAGAATCAGAGGAACAGGCGAGATACGAGAAGGTTCCTGTTTAATGGGCAGATGCTCACTACTGGTGAAGTATCAGAGATAACAGGCACATCGGTTCAGCTGATTGGCGAAAGGCTGAGAAGGGGATGGAGCATAGAACGCGCCGCATTAGTTCCGGCAAGAGTAATGCACTACAAAGATGGGAGTACGAACTATGGAAAATGAAATCACAGTATATGAGGGCAGTAAAGCACTTGTAAAGGTAAAGGGCATGAACTACTCGGTGACGGCACCGATGACCGGGGCGGTAGTCACTCTGAACAGGGACACTGATTTCGGTGTCATCAAGGGTACAAAGAAGCCCAGCTTGTACAAGTCCGGGGCAGAGAAAATCATCGCGGCTTATGGGATGCTTCAGCATTACGAAGTTCTGACGAAAATCGAGAACTACGGCGAAGACCCGTTCTTCATGTACACGATCAGATGTGACCTTGTCCGGGTTTCAAGTGATGGCAAGGAATATGTCTTCACGTCAGGTATCGGCTCAAGTAATACGAAAGAGCGTCGGAACGGCTTTAACAGTGCTTACGATGCGGCACATACGTGTATCCGTATGGCGATGAAGAGAAGCATGGTGGCTGCGGCGGTCAACATCTCTGGGGCTTCAGATCTCTTCACTTCTGACATAGAGGATCTTGATTTTGTCGAAGGCGGATACAAGTCGATCAGTAATACTCAGGATCCCCAGTCGAGGATTTCATCGGCAATGGTGAAACGCCTGTTCGCAATTGCCAACTCAGCCGGGGTGAACGCGGCGAAAGCGAAGGACCGCCTGTCCATCCTCGGCTACACGAAAGCCACGGAACTGACACAGGAAAAATACGATGAGGTCTGTGAGCTTATGGGCCTGGACGATGACGAATTCAAGGAGAGAACAAATGGCAATAAGAGTGCATAAAGGTTTAACGCTGTCAACCAAGGACAAGAGAACCGGCACGGCATCGAACGGCAAGTTTTGGTGCATGTTCTTCGCCCGTCCCGAATCCGATCCCAACAGCAAGGACAGCGTGACTGTCTTCGCATCCAACCCTGAAGAGGCGCAGTGGTTCACGCAGGCGAAGGTGGGGAACATCATCGAGGTGGGGAAGAACAGCCGGAAGAGACCGGACGGCACGTGGGAGACGCGGATTTCGGTGACGGCGCATATCGATGGCGTGAATGCCACGGCGGTGCGTGACAGGGAAGCGTACAAGAGTTTCGCCGAGCAGGTGAACAGCACGGACGAACCCACCAAGGATGACTTTATGGATTTTACCAAGGCGGCGGATTTCAGCGGTGACGAGCTGCCGTTCAACTGAGGTGGAGCATGAAGGTACTGGTCGCTTGCGAGGAATCACAGGAAGTCTGCAAGGCATTCCGCGAGAGAGGTCACGAAGCATATTCTTGCGACATACAAGAATGTAGCGGCGGGCATCCCGAGTGGCATATTATGAGAGACGTCCTTCCACTTCTGAACGGTAATTGTGATTTCTTCACAGTTGGGGGGGCGTATGTAGTTATTGAAGGCAGGTGGGATTTAATTATTGCACATCCGCCATGTACATATCTGACAGTAGCAGCGAACAAGCTTTACAACGTAGATCGGTACGGAGAGAAGGCTGTGAAGAGGTTGCAAGACAGAGAGGACGCGATCGGTTTTTTCATGAAATTCGTAAATGCAGACTGCGAACGAATTGCAATAGAGAATCCGGTTGGTGTTATTTCTACACGATATAGAAAACCAGACTGCATTATACAGCCATATCAATTCGGGCATCCGGTAAGGAAGACAACGTGCCTTTGGTTGAAGAATCTTCCGGCCCTGCAGCCGACAAATGTTGTAGATTTTGAATGCATACATAGCAATGGGAAAAGTGGCGGATACAGCGGCGCATCGTGGGTGGTCCGTGACGAGAGCGGAAAGGTGCTTTCGTATAAAGACCAAAGAGTTTCGAGGATCCGTAGCAAAACATACCCTGGCATAGCAAAGGCAATGGCAGAGCAATGGGGGTAACAATGTGGGCGATCAGAAATAAGCGCACAGGCAAATGGTTGTACGGCACGGACTACAGATACAACCCACATCATTAGAGGACATCGGAAGACAGGGTTTTGACATGGGAGACCGAGCGAGAAGCGGTGGATGAAATGCGGTATCGCAGATGTGGCAAGGACTACGAGACGGTCTGCGTAAGAATAGAAGCGGTGGAATAAAGGAGAATAACATGACAGGACTGATAGCGGTTTACAGAGTTGAAAACACCGAGGAAGAACACGGCTTGTGGCGGAATTTCGATGGTTCGCCCTGTGATGTGCTCACGAAGCTGACAGTAGGCAAGGCAAGAAACCTGCCCATGGAAGACAGCGACTTCTATCGGTTCAATGGGAAGAGGTGGTTTGCCTCAACAGATGCGCCGGAGAAACTGAGAGCATGGTTTCATGCCTTGGACATCATTCAGATGGCGAGGTTTGGGTACAGAGTATATCGGTTTATGGTGACGGAAATCAGAGTTGTCAGCGAGTACGAGGTCGTGTTCACAAGAGACAGCATCGTTGACAAGGTTGCCATCGATCCGACCGAGATATGGAGAGAAATCCGCATTTGCTTGCGGTAAGGGAGTAGCAATGCCAAGACAGAACTTTAAGCAACTCACGGCAGACGAGTTCATCGATGCGCTCGATTCCGTGACTTGGTACAACGGGCTTGCGGAGCATGTCCACCACTGGAAGGGCATGATTACGATACCATTTACTTCCCGTGGCTTTCAAATTTTCAATGACGAGGAAACCGCAAACCAAATTGAGGTCATATGGATGATGGCGGTGGAATTGTTCGGAGATTACGGAACAAGTCCGAGGACGGGGTGGATCGAGGACATCGAAGGATTCCACACATGGATAGACAGAATCACACAGACATGGAGAGATGACAATGCCAAGACGAAAGAAAACTGACACAATGGACATCGTAGCGGAACCTGCGAAGAGGCAGAGACCGATGACAGTGCGACCGAGACCTGAACTCCGTGAGGAATTCGCAATGGCAGGCAAGAAGGCTCTGTCATACGAGGAGACCACGGCAATGGTGATTGACGGGGTGATGCGGAATGTGTTCGTCCGTGAAGGCAAGGACGGAGTGCCTCGGTCGTACTGGCGAGATGATGCCGGAAGGATACGGCGATTGAAGAAATACAACACGGACATCGAACTCGTGGAAGCCATAGAGGAATGGGAGCAGTTCATGGCTGACAGGCTGAATGCCGGAGAGACCATCGTGCCGGATGCGGAGCTGCTTGCCGCCTACCTCGATGTCACTGTCGCACAACTCAAGCGGTGGGAACAGGGCGAACGCGGTGAAGCGTTCCAAAACATCATCGGTGCGGAGATGAACAAGATAGCAGCGGCTAAGAACCAGCTGGCTATGCGAGGGGCCATACCGACCATCGTGTGGGCGACCATGATGAACAACAACCACGGCTACACACAGAACAGCAAGCAAGAGGTCATCGTCACTCGGAAAGACAAGCCGAATGTGGACGCTTTGATCGCATCGGCGAACCTGCTGCCGGATTAAAGGAGAGGAACATGGCAACATTTGCACAATATCACGAACGACCATACGACATGAACGGGTACTTCCTACTCGCCAACGCTGCGATCAAGCTCGCCTACGAGGACTACGTGGAAGCCCTGAAGCGGATGTGGTCATTGAACAAACCCGACCGGAATGCGTCAACGATGAAGAAGTTCGAGCGCATCATGGCTGAGACGCTCATCAGGAGCAAGAAGTGTTCCAACCTCAAGGAAGCGTACTCCAAACTGTACCTGTTCGAAAAAGAGGACCTGCCGTTCCACATCAGCGTGTCCGAATACAATGCGCTGACCATCGAGCGGTGGTTCCAGTCCGACCACTTCCTTCTGATGTCCAGGGGCATAGACGGGCAGGTCTTCATCGACAAGGCAAAGCATGAGGTCGAGAAATGGCTCGCCGACAAGAAGCACCGGGCAAGCGGAAAGAACATGGTCATTTCAAAATCTGTGAGGGGCGAGATATGAAGAAGCTCCTCGGTGCGGGGGCAGGGCTTATCCTTCTCTCCCTGTCCCTGGCACTTGAAACGCATAATATGCCCGTTTTGGCGAGTGAGCGGTGCATAGTCGGAAGGATGGTCAAGAGCGAGGCTAAAGAGCCGGAAAGGGGGCAAATCCGATGCGAGAGGTTCATCATATCGGGGATGCCTTGCGAGAGGTATGAACAAGAGACAAGCGAAGAAACGGAACTGGTACCGCAATGGTCAGAAGGGGAGTGCGCTGTTGGACAGGGATGTGAAGCGGTCATGGGACAGGGTATTCAAGCCGAAGCACATTCTGAGCCGGAAACACACACGGCATGTGGCCAAGTACCTGTACCTCAAGAAACACAAACTGTTGAACGAGTGGATACTGCGGAGACTCTCGCCGATGATGAGCCGGCCTGCGTTCATGATGACGGACTGCTCCTCACCGATTACTTGCGTAGCTTATTGGAATCCTACGGAATCGGATGGTGGTATCCATATGCCTACGCCCAAGTGATGCAAGAGTCCCACTGGAATCCGTACGCTGAGAACGTGAACGGACTTGATAAGGGCTTGCTCCAGTATCGAATCACGTTCTACCCGGGGGCGAATATCTTTGACCCGTACGAGCAGATTCGTATCTATGTCGGGCAGGTGGCGAACAGGCTGAATGCCGGTCTCAGTGTCGAGGAGACCATCAGCAGACACATAACAAGTGACTGGGTAACGGACATCAACTGGCAGTATGTACAGGATGTCCTCAGATGGATGCAATAAAAAACACCAGCTACGGCGAACATTCGCGCTTTCACTGGTTCGGACATAGTATATCACAGAAAGGAGAAAAATGGCAATCGGAATTTTGATAGGAGTATTGATCGGAATCCCTGCGGGAGTGTTCCTCGCAGCGGTGGCACAGACCACACAGAAGAAGAACACGAATTCCATGAGCGCAGACTACAGGGACGGCTATGCGGACGGCTACCTCGAAGGCCTGCATGACGGGCAGTGGAGAAGGGGGATGTGATGACGGCGGAACATGCGATAGATTTACTGAACCATGTCATGGGTCTTCTCGTGGACGGAGAATACATCGAAGCAGTGGGGATGGCGAGGGATGCATTGATGGAGAAAGGGGAGAAAGATGCCGAAACGCTTGATTAACGCAGATACCTTGCGAAGAAATATTTCAATGTACTATGTTCACACGTTAAAGGTCAAAGAAGCCATTGAAGAAATCGACAAAATGCCGAGCGTGGATGCCGTTGAGGTAGTGAGGTGTAAGGATTGTGTGTATTATGATCCGCCGCACGTTGAGAATAACGGTGAACGGCGTGAGTACAGCGAGATGCCAGAAGACGCATTTGATGTCTTGGGCGTAGGCTTAGTGAGTGTGGAGTACGGAATCAATATTAGTGGCAGATGTTGCAGGTATTATAACGTGGGTTATTCAGAAGATAAAAGAGTTTTTGTTCCCGAAACCAATTACTGCGGACGAGCAGAAAGGAGAACCGATGGATGATTTAATCAGCAGACAGGCGGCGATTGATGCCATCAACACAATCGGTCGGACATCGAATTGGAGAGCGGCTATGGCGGTCACGCTTGCAGGGTTGCCATCCGCACAGCCAACGCAATCCAACACAACCCAATGCGTTCAAAGCGTTGGAAGTGTTGGCAATCATATTGACAGACAGGATGCGATTGACACTGTAGTTGAAGCAATGATTGATGGAGCAGATGCAGACATGGTGGAAGGATTGCTCTATCTTGTGCCATCCGCACAGCCGAATGTTCCCGACACGAATGTCGGAGACACAATCAGCAGACAGGCGGCTATTGATGCGCTTGACGGTGATGTAACCGTAACAGGGAGAGCAAACGCTGATGCTGTTCTTGGATACGCAAATCTTATATGTGACAGAATTAAAGGATTGCCCTCCGCACAGCAGTGGATTCCAGTGAGCAGTGGCGAGTTGCCGAAAGAAAACGGTGATTATTATGTCACTTACGAAAAAGGATATGCTGAAGAGTATGAACTTGAATCGGTCGGGATTGCTCCGTATGATGCCGATTGCGAAGCTTTTGGGATTTGGCAAGAGCGGTACGACCCTTTCACGCTAGGCTATCTTGACAGCGACTTCGTAGATATCAAGGTGGTCGCATGGATGCCCTTACCTGAAGCCTACAAAGGAGAAAACGATGGGTGATATGATGCAGTTTCCAGATTCAGTTGATGAGTTCATGGAGAAATATAAAATCGTTGACGCCGAACAAGTCTACACAAATGGCGCGGAGTTGGTTCCGATTTTCCGCATGAAACAGTGGTTTGAACATCTGCCATCCGCACAGCCAACGCAATCCAACACAACCCAATGCGTTCAAAGCGTTGGAAGTGTTGGCAATCTTATTGACAGACAGGATGCGATTGATGCGCTTGGTGAAAGACCGTATTTATGGACAGGCGGAGATTACGAGTTGGGTTGTGTAAATCAGTATGATTCAGACAGGTTAGCGATTGAAACAGTACAACCCGCACAGCTAGAAATGCACGATAAACACACGGAAACGCACGAGTGCGATTTAATCAGCAGACAGGCGGCAATTGATGCGGTTATTCCTGCAATAGTAGAAGGTGCTGATGCCGAAATGGTGGAAGGATTATTATATCTTGTGCCACCTGCACAGCAGTGGATTCCGGTAAGTAGCGGACTATTACCGAAGGCGGAACATGGAGAAGGCGAAGATGTTTTGTGCCAGTTAGAAAATATGCGTAGAATTGTGTTGTATTTTGACGGAGGTAACTGGTGTTATCCATCTGGCGAACCATATAATGGCGTGAATTATAAAAACGGATGGAGTAATAAAGTAGTCGCATGGCGTGAACTGCCGAAGCCGTACTCAGCTACGCAGTATAAGGGGGAATCTAATGGATGATTATGAAGTCGTAAAACATATCGTTGATGGTGATCAGACCGCAAAAAGGGACGCCGGGAAACCCAAATTGACATTAGTTCCTCGCCAAATCATTTATGACATAGCGGAAGTCAGGGAATACGGTAATGCGAAATACGGGGATCCCGACAACTGGAAGACCGTGGACGTACAAAGATACAGGGATGCGCTTTTCAGGCACTTTTTGGCTTATTTAGACGATCCTAATAGTATCGATGACGAGTCGGGCATCCCACATTATAAACACATTGCGTGTAACATTGCTTTTATATGTGAGATGGAAAAGCCGAAGTCGTGGGAAGGCGGTGACCCCGATGGCACTTAACGCAATGTACACACGCGGCTTCGACGCAGGATACAAGCAGGGTATGCTCAGCGGTCTCAAGGGCAGCAAGGCACGGCTCGTCATGGAGCGCGACATGGTCTTCATCTACGGCACCCTCTGCCTTGCCCTCGTGGAACGGCACCACTGGAAACCGGAATCGGTCGAGAAACTGATCGCAGAAGTCCAGGAAGAGTGGATGGCCCTCGAACGCGACAACCCGGACGGCACGAAGGAGACTATGACCGAGCTGGTCGAACGAAGGACAGGGATCCGGCTTGAACAGATGGTACAGGATGTGGTGACACTAGGAATGGGGGAAGACGAATGATTCTGAGCCTAGAGATAAACGAGATGCGCGACACCATCGCAAACCTCTGCGACCGGCTGAACGCACTGGAAGACGAGATGCACGGCATGGCAGAAGACGATGGCATCGGATTCGAGGAGACCATGCGGTTGATCCGAAGGGAACTCGCCGAACGGAACATGACACAGCGTGAGCTTGCGGACACGCTCGGATGCACGAGGCCGTCCGTGAGCCTGTGGTTAAGGGGCAAGCGAACCCCGCCCTTGACATTCGTCATTGGGGCATTGGGTCTGCTCGGATATAAACTGGTGGTGCTGCCTGAGGCACTGCCGTTCACACCAAATGAAGGAGATTAAACAATGGCTAAAGCAACGCAGAAGCATGGAGTGTACATGAACAGGGCGGTGGAAGCTGCCGATGCCATCAATGGGCATCTGTCCGCCGGAAGAACAGACGAAACCGGCGCACAACTCACGTTCCTGAGCGAGATACTGAAGCAGACAGCCGCCACGAACGACCTGCTCGTGATCCTCATCGAAAAGCTCACGCAGAAGGAGCAGAAGTGATGGATGAGGAGAAGAGGGTAACGCCGCTGAAGGCGATCAGAAGGTACTGCTTGGGATGCAGTAACGGCTCATCGAACGAGGTCAAGCTCTGCCCGATTACGAACTGTGAACTGTACGAGTACAGGTTCGGACATAATCCGCACGATTCAAGGCGCGGTGTATCGAAGCCCATGCCGTGGGCAAAGACTTCCGCGGAGCAAGTTAAAATAGGGGCAGAAACGGAAGAAGGTGATGCAGATGAAGAAGTAGTCGGGTAAAGCGGTCAAAACGCTGAAACGCCTAAATTTAACGGAGAGAAAAAGCGTAGAATCAACGGAACAGGGGTAGACACAAGTTGTCTACCCCTTTTTCACGCAGAAATGGACGCACCGCTGCAACGATGCGCCCAAAGAAAGGGGTATCTATGGCTCCAGACTCTCGCCTGTTGTCATCAGTATTTGGTATCGGCTATAGCCTGCTCGACCAGCCTGTCGATGTCCTCACCGCTCTGCATGGGAAGCTCAACCTTGACGAGGCTGTAGTCCGGGGTCAGAAGGATGCCGGTGCCGTGCCTGGGCAGAAGCTCCGCACCCTTCACGTTCAGCACCTGCCTGGACTCTATCGCTGACTTGCACCTAAGGGCCAGTGATGCGGTTATGTTGCTTTGGATCATCGCCGGAAGGACTTCCCTTTTCGGCTGTTGCGTTGCCATGATAACGCGGATTCCGGCAGCACGTGCCAATTGCAGAAGCCTTGTCAAGTGACCGACAACCGACTTGTTATTGATCGTGAGGTCGGCAAGCTCGTCAATCACGAGGTAAATTGTCTTGCCATCGTACTGCTTAATGCGCTGTTGTTCCATGTACCGGAACCGCTGTTCCATGACCTGAACGAGGTCTGTTATCATTTTGCCAATTTCATCTGTGGTATTGGCATATCTTGCCAAATGAGGAACACGCCTGTCAAGCCATTCGATGAGGTCAACGCGTTTCGGGTCGGCAAGCCATAATTCCGTATCACATGCGCTCTGTAAATCGCATATCGTGTACAGAACGCCTTGCAGAACAGTGGACTTCCCGCTTCCGGTCGTGCCAGCTATCAGAAGGTTCTGCTGTTCGGACAGGACGCGGTAGATTTTCCAGTAGGGCATCCCGCCCGTGTATGCACTGACTGGGTGCTTTGTGTTGATGTAGTACATGCGGTCACTTGTTCCTTTCATGTATGTTGTGTTTGTGGTTTCCCATGACAGGGCAGAAGCCCTGTTTCGGCACGTCACCACCGCGCCATCATCAGACGGGATTAGTTCACTTCATAGTCCGGCAGAAACCCAAGCTTGGCTGTGATCGCTTCATCGATCCGGCTCCATGCTTCATCCGTGTCTTCCGTGTCTGGAATCTCACCCCACACCACGACCTCTTCTGTGTCTCGGTTCTTCTCGCCGTCCTCAGTGCGGCATCCCCTGTACAAGGCCCACTTCTTCACGTTGAAATCGCCGAAAAGATACTCTGTATCAAGCCAGTAATAGTAGTCGGGTTCTTTCTCACCGTTCTGCTCGTTGTACAGGTCGATCGCTCTGCTGATGACCTGCTCAAGCTCATCATCCGACAGGTTCCAGCCGCGCGACTCGTTCAACCCGTGTGCGTAGTCGTTAATGTAGCTCGCGATGTTCTCGTAGCCTTTCGTCTGTTCCTCATCCGACCATCCGCAGAAGGTCTCTTCCGTGAAGCTCAGAACTTCTTCCGCACAACCGCCGATCTTTGCGTGAAGCTCTTCCCTGATCGTATCGTTCATGTAGCTGCCGATGTTTTCCATATCGTCATCTGTGATTTTCCGTCCGTAAATAGTCATTGTTCATACCGTCCTTTCATGGTTGTTTGATTTGATTTTATCACAGCCTGTCAAGGCTGAAATGCTCACCGGCTGAGTCGAACAGCCCTGCACCTGTGTGCTTTCCCGGATGAGCAGAAGGCGGTTAGCTGTTGTGATATCCTTTCCCGTCCTCACCGCGCTCAATCAGAACGTATCTGATCGCATCCTTCCCGATGTTGCCCGGAATCGGCTGTCCGTTCGTTGCCATCCACAGCCAGTTTTTGAGCTCGTTTGTATCGTGGTCTCTTGCTGCCATCACTTCCCAGTAGTTGTACATGTGATACCCCCCTTTCACCATTCAATTTTTGCAGAAGGCCCGAAAGCCGCTTTTATTGCCTGCTCGGAAAGCTCCATAACTTTGTCATCATCCCATTCTTCCGTGACCTCATCAAAGCAGGTGCTGATGTCCACGGACACCTCATGCTCATAGTCTTCTGAATCAAGGTGCAGAAAACCTGCATAGTCATCTGCCCAACTAACTGTAAATTTCATGCAGAAGCCCCCTTTCATTCAATTGTCAGATACGCCACGCCCCGCAGAACGGAAAGCAGCACAGAACCTTCATTACAGCACCAGCATTCACATGTGAATCTGTCAGGATGGCAGAACCGCAGAAAACGCTTGCCATCGCTCTTGAAAACCTCATAAACGCAGAACATCAATAAATACCCCTTTCATTGTGCAGAACGTGCAGAACACGCCCGTTTTCAGTTACAACAGGTCGGACGACCTGAAAAGCGCAAGTGGAATCGAACCACCGCGGACCGCAAGCGCGGACCACCGGACCACCGGCACGCCTTGCCCCGTCTATCAGAACTCTTTACGGGGCTGGCTGTTAATGAGACCAACTAATTCACTATATGCGGGGTCCGCGCTTGCATCGTATCCGGTGGAATGCTCAACAAAGAGTACAAATTCACTTTCCGCGCAACCATGACAAGTTGTACAATGCTGGTTATTATCGATCCCGCACCGGCAAATATAAACATTGTTTCCGGCAGCTTTCAAAGCTTTGTATGCTTTGATGATGTAATCACAATGCCCGAAATTGAAACCGATTCCGGGGATACAGGACTTGACTATATTAGCGTTTGAAAAGCTGTCGAATGCGCTTTCCGCGCTTGCATTCTTTGTATATGTCCAAAATACTGTATCATGGGCAAATTCTACGATTTCCGCCCACATCGCGGTATAATCAGCGCTGAAAAAATCACCGGCAGCATGGATTCGTAAAAGCTTTACATGGTCCGCGATGATTTGAGCCATGATAGCACGCTTTACAAATTCCGGGTCGTGACGCGCAAGCCATGTACGAACCATAAGAGCTTTGATAGTACTTGAAAAGCGATAATTTCCGGTCGTGGCGTAACATCCTACGCAATGACAAGGGCAAGTCCCCTTTTCCGTATATACCTTGCCATTAATCACGCTGGTATACTCTTTGTTAGTGGGTAAAGTGGAAAACGTCCAAACGCCCTTGCCTAACTTCTGGTTCCCGTCAACTAACAGAGTGGGAATGAATCCGAATTCAGAATGATAGATTTTGCCGGACTGATACTCGATCCCAAATGCGGAATAGATATCCTTTTTTGACTTGACATTTGAAAGATTGACTGATAACATAAGATATACCCCTTTCATAGTGTTTTGGTTTGCTAGACTATAATTACTTGAATTGGGCCGGGCCTTTACTAGTTGCAGCTAGTATGGGCCTTTTCTAATCCCTTTATAGTATAGCATAATACGCTATATAATACAAGCATAAGTTGCTATTTTTCGTGATTAATTTACTTGAATTATTTCATGTATTCCAGGATATACAATCCGGAGATATATCTAATATAGCGGATTAGGTATAGTGAAGTAGTGTATTAGTAGTGAATAAAGAATAAGTGTATATCTAATAGAGTATAACAGCTTTTATTAAATTATATATTATTAACTAATATAGTATATTAGTACTATATGTATAAAGGGATTTAACCATAGTTAGCAATAGACAACTTGTAAACCCACTTGTAAACCCCTTTAATAGTTAGCGCCGGGTAACTGATGATCCGCTGCCAGGAGCATGATAGTTAGCAATGGGTAACTTATTTATTCGCATAACACTGGTTTTGCGAATAATTATAGTTAAATACATGTTAAAATTGGCGTATATCATACGATCCGCGCCGCATATGGTGCTTTTTGTCTTTTTTTCCGGCTTTGGTGCAGCACAGGGACGGAGATTGTTAATATTTTAACAATTCCCTTAGGCGTAAAGCTCCGCCCCTTTTATGGGGCGTTTAATTATACTGAACTGAGCGGTGCCCTGTGGGGGTATGAGATAAACCAAACAAGCCCCCTTAACCCCCTAATATATTCGCCTTAAATAAAAAGGACTTATAGTCTTAGTTATATACCCCTATAGTCCCCATGCATCTGTCAGATCCATATACTCCTGGAGCGTTTCTGTAAAAGTGTCCTCTCGGAAAATTTTTTAAATACAAAAAAGGGGGGTATATGGTTTAGAAAAAACTATACTGGATGGGGGTTGACATATATAGGTCAATGCGGTATAGTCTGTTTCAGAGAGGACTAGACATAAGTGAGAGGAGACTATGGGAATGAACTATGCAGAGGTGGTTGAGAGGGTTATGCGTAACCACGGGACGAACAGGACGCGGTGTGCGCTGGAGCAAGGTTATGCGAAGAACTACTACTCGTCATTGCTGACAGGAGACCGGATCATGGCGGGGATGTTCCGCGAGACGCTGAAGTACTTAGGGGCCTCCGTGTATGCGGTGAACGGGAAGAAGAGGGTCAGTATAGACGATGTGTTAGGCGAGATGCCGACACGGGTGCCGTTGTGGGCAGTGATAGACCTGCTCAGAACAGTAGGTTTTGGGATGTTAGTGGTTGACGGAGAGGCCGAGTACTTAGTGACTTCAGGAGTAAGAGAGGTGGAAGAATGAAGGTGTATGTGGTGACAGCTGGGGAGTACAGCTCATACGGAATTGAGGCGGTGTTCCTCGACAGGGACAAGGCAGAGGTCTTCTGTGCGAACCACAACAAGTCGGACGCATATGAGTGCTATGTGATCGAGGAGTACGACTCTGCGGATGATGGAATCGAAGCCGTAAAGGAGAAGCTGGTGTATCGCTACAATGTCTATGGACCGCACTACATGGCTCCGAGGTATACAAGCGAACCTGTTGTTATGCATTCTTCAGAGACTGCGGAGTGGACAGAGCGGGACGTGCGGAACGACCGTCAATGGGACAGAAAGCAGTTCCCTTACAGCCAGCGCACCGTCTACCTTGACGAACCCGATGCAGGCAAGGCGATCAAAATCGTACAGGACAGATACGCAAAGTGGAAGGCTGAGAAGGAAGGTTTGACATGAGAACAGACGATGACAGTGCTAGGCTTATCGAGGAAGACCTCGCGGGGAAATTCTCCGGCAGAAAAGTCTCAATAAGCATCACGGATTCTGTTCAGATTCCCGGATGCATCGAAGTACGCGCGAAGGTAGACGAGGTCACTGCCTGCATCACGATGGAAAGGCGGGCGGCGATTGACCATATTCCAATGCGCGCGGTTATTGACGAGTTGGTTTATCAAGTAAATAAACTGCTCTGATCAGAACTAAAACAGAATTGATGGACAGGTGCCTCAAGGGGTGTCTGTCCATTTTTTATGGGTGGAGATATGGCGAAGAAGACGAAACTGGATTCCGAGACACGGGAGAAGTTAAGGGACTCGATGATGACCTTCATGGCGAGGGGCCAGTACGAAGAGGCGTTCGGGTGCATAGGGCATCTGTACGATGATGACTGGCGGTCGGCATACACCTATGTGAAGGCGTTCCGGTCGGCAATGAAGACAGTGGTGAGCAAGGGGGACTCGGATGCTGCGGCGTGTTACGAACTGCTGCACCAGTCCTACATCATGACCGCGCCGGAGAAATTCGATGATTTCATGATAGCGTTGGAGTGGTACAGGGCGGATGCGGACAAGTTTTGGCTGCCGAGGCGGAAGCAGTTGCAGTTCCTTGCGGACATCCTGGAAGAGTTCATCTACGGGGATTTGGACGAGTTGTTCATAAGCTGTCCTCCGAGAATAGGAAAATCCACTCTTGTTATGTTCTTCATCATTTGGTATGTGTGCAAGTACCCGAACAAGTCGAACCTGTACTCATCCTTCACAGAAATGGTGGTGAAGACATATTATAACGGCATCCTTGAGGTGATGCAGGATCCTGCGACCTACGACCTTCCGTCCATCTTCCCAGATTTCAAATTGGCGGCTACGGATGCGAAGGACTGCCTCATCGATGTCGGACGGAAGAAGAAGTACAAGTCGATAACGTGCCGGTCCGTGCATGGTACATTGAACGGAGCATGTGACTGCGAGGGCGTTCTGATCGCGGATGACCTGCACTCAGGCGTTGACGAGGCGCGGAACAAGGACATCCTCGCATCGACATGGGGGACAGTGAAGGCAAACCTTCTGTCCAGAGCCAAGAGCGGATGCAAGATACTGTGGATCGGAACGCACTGGTCGCTGTCTGACTGCATTTCAAACAGGTTGAACATGCTTCTGAACTCGCCGGACTGCGCGAACATCAAGTTCAAAGAGGTGAATCTGCCTGCGATGAATGACGATGACGAGTCCAACTTCGAGTACTTGTTCGGGAAAGGGTTCTCGACACAGGACTACAAGGTCATCAGGGCATCGTACGAACTGTCAGACGATATGGCTATGTGGTACGCCCCGTACATGGGACAGCCGATCGAGGAGAGCGGAGCCTTGTTCACGCCTGCGGACATGCGGTACTACAATGGAGTCCTGCCGGAAGGGGTTGACCCTGACAGGGTATTCATGGTGGTTGACCCTGCGTGGGGCGGCGGAGACTATGTATCGGCCCCTGTGGTCTACCAGTACGATACCGATTTGTATATTGTGGATGTGGTTTTCAATAATGGTGACAAAATGATAACGCAGCCGATGGTGGCGCGGAAGGCAATGGAGTGGGGCGTGTCCGCGATGTACGTTGAAGGCACGAAAGTGACCTCATCCTACGCTGAAGGCATCGAGGAAAAGCTGAAGGAGCATAATTACCGGCTCAACATTCAGACCACCACCAAGCATTGGAGCGGTCAGCAGGGCAAGAAGCAGAGGATATACGATAAGGCACCGGACATCCGCACATGCATGGTGTTCCTGAACAGCGGTGTGCGGTCGAAGGAGTACAACATGTTCATGCAGAACCTGTTCTCATTCAGTTTCGAGGGCAAGAACCGGCATGACGATGCCCCGGACTCCCTTGCGATGGTCATCACGAACGCGTTCTTCGGCTCTGCGAAGGTCCAGCTGCGGCGCAGGATCTTTTAATTATCCCCAAAAGTATAGAAATTACTCAACAATAGTTGACAAAAGTCTAAACCTGTGTTATGTAACATAATGGTACAGTGCATTTGGGTTTTTCATTCCCAGTTCCTTTCACTTACTGTCTGTGGCGGGGCAGACACAAAAGTCCCGCCCTTCGCACCGAATCCTTTGATGGTTCCATTCTGACACCGGAATCAGCATGGAATCAGCAATTCCCTGGGGGTCGGGAATTAAAAGCCATAGACCCTCCTTTTAAATGATCGATATCGGAAAGATGCCCGACCTTATTGACGCGGTGAACGCCATCATCAATAACGGCAAGGTGGCAGAGATAAAAAAGGAACAGAGCGGAACTACAGTGACAGTGGTTGAACAACAGCGGTCACTGAAGCGCAAAATCGAAATAGATAAATAAACAGGACAGATGAATTGATGGACAGGCTTTCGGGCTTGTCCTCTTTTTTTATGCTCGGAGAACTGAACTTATGAGTGAAGAGACGAAGAAAAAGAGCGGGGAACAGGACGAGGGTGTCATCTTCGCAAAGAAGCTGTGCTTCGGTCGGAAGGTCATCCTTTCTGATGCGGAAGAGGTGACGAGGGCGAACGTGCTTGAGGTGCTTCAGAACTCGATGGTGACACACGCAATCAATCGCGGAGACATCGACTACCTCTACAACTACTACCTCGGAAAACAGCCCATCCTCGGCAAGGTGAAGACGCAGAGGCCTGAGATAAACATGCGGATCGTTCAGAACCGGGCGAACGCGATAGTGAGCTTTAAGGTCGGCTACCTGGCGGGAAAGCCGATCCAGTACATTTCTTCCTCGGAAGACGAGTCTGTATCCTCTGCCGTAGCAACTCTGAATGACATGATGCGTGTCGAGGGCAAAGTCACGAGAGACCGTGAACTTGTCGAGTGGCAGATGATATGCGGCACCGGTTACAGGCTTGCCTTCCCGAAGAGGGAACAGGAGAAGGTGCCGTTCAGACTGTACACGCTTGACCCGCGCACCACCTTCATCGTGTACGCGAACGATTACACGA
>Ga0310696_10000794_pt1 | contig 47112 bp, 60 predicted proteins | sample AusTroGonzalo_MG_4_FD_203885 | JGI IMG/M metagenome (GOLD analysis project Ga0310696, IMG submission 203885) | Bovine rumen microbial communities from tropical cattle in Woodstock, Queensland, Australia - Gonzalo_02 (v2) (version 2) | ecosystem: Host-associated > Mammals > Digestive system >... | reverse complement strand
GTTAAAGTTGAAGGAGTAACATCATTTATTGTTGATGATAAGAGATCTGAAAAAGCAGTTAATCTTACAGATACTCTTTATTGGAGTGCAGGACTTGCTGTTGAATCTCCAGAAGAATTCCTTACAGCTTATAAGAGAGTTGCAAAGGCTGATTATGGTAATGTTGTTGAACTTCCTTTTGTTCACCAAAATGCTCTTATTTTCTTAGGTTTCAGCTCAGATAAGACTGATACTAAGATTATTGATTATGCACCTGGTACACCTGATGTTCCTGCTGTTCCAGAAGTTAGAGATACTACTGATACTTGGGTAAACCTTAAGAGAGGTTCTAATGTTGATGGTTCTCCATCAAGAACTGCAACTAAAACGGGTGATACTTGGGGTAGTTATGTAGACGACTTTGAAATTCCTGCTGCATTGGTTGCAGAAATCAAATCTTACTATTCTATCAATGGTGGTAATCCTGGTGATTATGATCTTCATATGGGTAACACTGCTTGGCCATCAGCTGAAATTAGAACATTAAGAGTTGTAAAGGATATTCCTGCTACATATAAAACAACTTATCATATTCCTAATGTTGGTCCTATTGATATGTTTAATACACTCAAGTACCTTGAAGATAATGGATATAAGATGACATATAAAATTTCCGGCGGAAAAGATGCAGTTTTCGAATATCCTATTATTGATATGTTTGTAAATGGTTCTTCTTATACTGTAGTTGGTTTTAACTTTAGTGTAAGTACTATTTATAGTACAGCAGCTGGTGGAAATATTCCTTCTGTTGAATATACTATTAATGTAACTCCAGCCCAGCCAGCTCAGCCTGGTAGACCAACACTTGAAGGTGTTAGAGTATTCAGTGCAGATTCAACTGGTGTAAATAATGTTCCTACTGATACATTATATTGTGTACATATTCCTCATACAGTAACAGCTGATGCTACTATTGATGCTAATGGATGTGTTCTTTCAAATAGAGTTACTACTGATGATGTTATTCAGTTCTCACTTCCTGCTACAACAACACTTAGTGAAACTCCTGTTTGGTCACCTACTACATTCTATGCACTTCCTGGTGATACTAATTTCAATTTCATTGTTGTAAAGCTTTCATATATTTATAATGGTATTACTACTTATGATGTTAGAGTTCCTATTCATCTTCCTGATGGTGGATTACAGCCTGGTAAATATTATAAATATGAACTTTATATAACAAGTACTTCTAATGGTACTAATGATCCTAATGAAGCATCTGATGAAAAAGATGAAATTATAATCGAAGATAATCCTGTAATTCAGGTAAGACTTGTTGAAAGCGGTTATACACAGGGTGATGAAAGAAGATTCACAATTTAATTTTAAATAACATACTTAGTTAAAGAGAAGGAAATTATTCCTTCTCTTTTTCTATATTATAATGTTTTATAAAAGTATAAATATTATGATAAAATTAAATAAAAAGACAAAACAAGATTTTTTAAGTCCAGACAGAGTTAAAAAATTAGAAGAACTTGGATGTTATTTGAATGATGCGAAATATTGTATTATTCGTTCAAAGTTAGAACCTCTTAATCAGTTTGTTATATATGTAGATACTACACAATATCCATATGGATGGAAAGATTGTGTTAGTCATCCGGAGAATTTTGAATATGTTTGTAATACATATACGCTTCCAGAACTTTTATTAAAGTTACCGGAATGGATTGGTAAAGACGGATATAAAGCATTGACATTCTTTAAAGATGCTCCATTTTATGGATTTTATTATAATACAGAAGATGATAAAGATATGGATTCTCCTTATGCAGAATATCCGTTAATTGCAGGATATAATTGTTTATTGTGGTGTATTATGAACAATTATGGATATGTAGATTATGTTGGTGATAAAGGAGATACTGAATTAGATATTGATATAGACAATGCATAAAAAAGAGAGGCTTAAAATTAAGTCTCTCTAATTTTTTATATTATAATAAATATTATTTAACAGTGAATTGATGATCTGCAAGAACATAATATAATTGAGTATTGTGTTTCTTTGCAAGATTTTTCATAGTACCGTTTTCATTATTTGTAATAAATAATACCATACCGTCAATATCTTTAATGAATCTATCTACTTCACTTTCATTAATACTGAATTGGGCATCAGTAATTATAATATTTATTAAGTATTCGTGTGTATGATTCTTTATATATTCAAGGATTGAGTCAAATGACATTGTACCACCAGATGCATTAATTCTGTTACCCCATTTTAATTCATGCATAGACATATCAAATGCAAACATCTTAAATGAAATTTCATCGACAACTTTTTCTTTACCGAAAGATTTCTTAAGCGCTTCAGAAATAGTATATGCAGAATTGAATACATTTTTAATTGGTTCTCCATCCATTGATCCTGATCTATCAATATAAAAAGCAACATTAATTGTTAATTTTTCTTCTCTGATTCTCTTACCAGGCTGGATAGGCATTCCTTGTTTAACAAATCCGGAACCTCTTTTTACTCTTGAATATGTTTTCTTAAATTCTCTCTTCTTTTGGAAGACTTTCTTTTTAACATATGCATTAACATAAGAGTTCATTTGTTGGTTCCATGAAGGAGCACCCTTTCTAGTACCGATACCTAAACCAGATTCTTTAAGTTCAAGAGACTTTTTACATTTAGCAATGAATTCACCGAAATCACCAGAAATCTTATTAGCATATCTTTTAATAGTTTCTTCTGCTTTCTTTTTAAGTTTTTCTAAATCTTCGGCTGATTCAATATTACTATCAGCTCCTTCATTTCCGGCTTCACCTTTGTTTCCACTGTTTGATTTTGAAGAGGAAGATTCTGAATCAGATTCATCACTCTTTTCTCTTGTAACCTTTTCTAATTTAGATTGTGCTTCTTCTTCAGCATTTCTTGCTTCTGATGCCTTTTCCTTAGCAGTTTTATCATCACCCTTAGCTGCTGCTTTTGCTGCTTCTTCTGAAGCTTTCTTTGCTTTATCAGCGGCTTCTTGTGCTTCTTTAGCTAATTTCTTAATTTCATCAGAAGATAAATCAGCTTTATTATCAGGATTTTTACCTTTATCTCTACTACCTGATGCAATATCTTTTAATTTATCAGCAGCATCTTGTGCACCTTGAGCAGATTTCTTAGCTTCATCGGCAGCACCAGAACCACTCATTTTTTCTAAATCAGAATCTCTATTTTCACTACCTTTTCCTTTACCTTCACCTTCTGATTTTTCACCTGCTGCGCTTGCAGCGTCATTAGCAGCGTCTCTTGCATCCTTAGCGGCATCTTGAGCAGCTTTCTCATCACCATTATCTGCTGCATCTTTAGCAGCATCGGCGGCTTCTTGTGCCTTCTTAGCAGCATCTGCTGCTTTTTTAGCAGCATCTTTATCTGCTTTGTCACCACTCTTATCAGCCTTATCTTTTGCATTAGATGCAGATTTCTTGGCTTTATCAGCAGATTTTTGAGCACTGTCTGCTGCTTGATCCTTATCCATTTTATCTATATCAGAGTCAGAATTACCATCACCGCCTTGCCCGCTTTGACCTTGTTGTTTTGGTAAATCCCAAGGAATCTGTGGTAAATCACCGCTTTGTCCACCCTGGGCGCTTTTACTAATTCCGATTCCTTGTTCCATACCCTTCTTCATATTATCCATAGCCTCATTATAACCTTTTTCATAATCGGTTTTTTCTTGTTTTGGATTATATTTTAAAGGATCTACTTTACCGTCAAGAACATCTTTAATAGCATCAATCCAACCTTTTCTAAATTCATCAGAGTGTTTACCTGCAGGAGGTCCTGGGGGGGTTGGAGGAGCATTCTGTATACTCTTAGGTTTAAGTTTTCTATCACCGAAATCTTCAAGAGCTTTCTTGATAATAGGATCATCCATCATCTTTTTGAATAACTCTTTTTGAGTATCCATTACTTTCTTAAGTTTTACGTATAATGTAAATTGAGTATCATTTTTTCTTTCATACTCTACATTATATTTTTCCTTAAGATATTCAGGTGTAATAAGATCATTAGGTCTTGCTTTTTTACGATAATAGAATAAATAGTCATTAATAACACAGTCGGAAGCAATATTTAATAAATCATGATTATATCCTTCTTCACCATATTGTTCTTTGATTTTCTTTGCAACACCAAAGGTATCCCAAAGCTGGTGAAGGCATTCATGGTCATAAACAAAATCCCACTGTTTTATTCCGTCAACTTTACTATTAGGACAATTTAAATAAATTAAATGTTCTGGAGTAGTAAATGCAACATCATCAGCATTTTCAACAGGATGCAAAAATCTTGTGAATTCAAGCATGTCAAAAAAGAACTGATCGTCTTCAGCAGTAGAAGAGTCATTGATATATTCAAGAACCTTTACTCTGAATTTTTCCTCATGGTCTATTTGTGACATTGCAATAAGACTTGCCTTTACCCTGGCAAAGTCAGGATCATTCAATAATGTACTTTTTATTTCTATATCTGCCATAATTATACATTATTAAATTTTTTTGTAAAAATCTTTTCATAGAACCAAGGTTTAAGATTCTGTGACTGCTTTGAAATTGTTCTATATGATACAACTCCATTGTGTTTTAATATCTGAGAATTTTTATCTCTGATAACAAAAGCGATATTATTCTTAACCGCTTCTTCATATGCATTGGTGAAGTTGAAGTCAGCAAACTGATCAACTTGACCAGAATTATTTGTATATTCTTTTGCAATTAAAACAGGTTCGACACAAAATGCATAGAAGTCATCATCTGTATTAAAATACATTACATCAGTATATTCATTTAATCCTACACTTTCATTAATTTTTAGCATAATGGACTTCAATATATTTATCTACTTCTTCTTGTCTATATACACCTCTATCTACTAAAGCTTTACCAAATTCGTCAATAGCAGCATCCCATTTCATATTTACAGCAACAGCAAATCTTCTTGCTAATTTTTCATTATCCTTTATAGAATTAACTAATCTTTCAGGTTTAGAACCTTTAGCATGATAATCTCTCATTTTATCGAAGTCTTTACGTTCTGGTCCAATAAATGGTGCCCTTACATTAGATAAGTCTGACTTAGTAGCTTTTACTTCTTTATCGATATGTAATTTTTCGGTAATATATAAACTAATGTTTTTCATAATTTAAATTAATTAAATTTTAGTCTGCATTTGGATCTTCATATCCTGCTTTCTTCCATTCTTCATCCTTTTCATATTTGAACTTAACGCCGTCAGCTTCAATCTTATTGATTGTTCTTTCAAGCATTTCTCTAGGGAAATCCCATTCATCAATCTTTAAGATATTTTCTCTTGAAATACCATACTTTCTACCGTCTTGTTCAATATAACCAGCCTTCATACCCTTTGCAAGGTATTCGATAACGTTTTCAGGAACCATTTCTCTGTTCTTTCTTCCCTTAGGATCCTTTTCTTCTTCGTCAACTACATTGTTAACAAATTTGAACATTTGTTCAGCAAGTTTCTTAATAGTTTCTTCTTCACTTCTTGAAAGGTCATCCTTAGCGATATCCTTTAACTGATCAAGATAGTCATCAGCATCAAAGTAATCTACATCACCTGCAGCTTTAAGTTCAGAAACTGTTTCAAGAATAAAGCTTTCAACATCTCTAGGATTCTTAAATAATGAAGGGGCTGCACTTTCAAAGAAATCAAGGAACTTCTTTGATAATTTGTCATCCCATTTCTTGTGGAGGTGTGCGAAAGCATCTTTCCAGTCACCGCTTTCCCAAGTAATAACACCACCGAATCTTGAAAGAAGCGGTCCAGAAAGCTCATTAACAGCACCATTTTCTGATTCGAAGTTACCGGCAGCACCTACTACGAAGTTATTAAACTTAATACCGCAAACTTCAGTCTTAAGAACGATAGGCATAAGTGCATTCATAACATCAGGTGCAGCCTGGTTCATTTCATCAAAGAAAAGAAGGAAGTTTGTTTTAGGATTATCATAAATAATCTTAGCCCATTCAGGAAGTAAGTGTTTTACATAATCAGCACCTTTTTTAGATTTTGAAGGAACAGGAATACCACCAAGGTCAGTAGCTTCAGCTTTATCAAGATAAACAGTAATAACTGTTCTACCTACAGCCTTTGCAAGACTTGTAATGATAGATGTTTTACCCCAACCAGCTTCACCTTGAATAAAGAAAGGTTTATTAGCCTTTAATCTCATAAGGATTCTCTTTTTGTTCTTATTAAGAGTAGCTTTATCAATACCCTTTGCGATATCGTCTTCGGTAGGAGCTTCTACTGAATACATACCTTCAGAACCGTTTTCATCTTCATCTTGACCCTTTATATCATCAAGATCAGGTGTTGGTCTGTCTTCAGCTTTCTTATTGCCTGAACCTTTTGTACGATATTCATTAATTAAAGAAATAGCGTTACCATTTTCCCATTCGGAAATGATATAATCACTCATTTTTTTCATAATTTTACGTAAATATATATAATTTTATAGTTTTTAACTTATATATAAAAATAAAATATTATAAAGACAATTTCTATTTTATAATATATTGAATTTGTAAATTTTAATACTGTATGAAAAAGATTGAAATAATTGGAAAAGATATTGTTGAACAAACAAATTTTGCATTCGGTTCATTTAGATATATAGTAGAAAGAAGTAATGAAAATACTACTATATATAAGTTTGATGATTATTGGAAAGAAATTTGGATTGGTATCATTAATAAAATTTTATCTGATGATGAAGTAAAACAATCAATAATTGATTGTTCTATTGATTTTATAAAGCAGGATCCGGATAAATTTGAAAATTATTTTATATCTGAAGAAGAGTCTAAGAGTTATTTCTTTTTTGAAAGAGCATTAAATAAAAGGAAATTTGTAAATCATGGATATAAAGAATGTACAGATCCATATGAAAAATGTCCGCATTGTGGCGGTGATATACAATCTTTAGTTGAAGATCCTATAAATGCAGTTGATTGTTTTAACTATTGTGAAGGATTCAATGGTGAATATTCATCAGCATCTTGGGATGAGATTTATGAGTGTCCTTATTGCGGAAAAAGATTTTATATAGAAGGAGAAAGCTAATGGATAAAACTAAGATATATATTTTACATTATACTTGTGGAGATATGTTAAGAGTTACATGTTATTCTAAAGCATGTGATTTATGTAATTTATTACATCCTGTATATTACGAAGAAAAATATGTTGATAAAGATGAATTATATGAATTAATAAATAGTTCATCTCATGGTAATTATATACATATAACTACAGTAATACCTGATGGTTGGGAAAGTAAAGAAGAATATTATAATATAACTAAAGTACTATGAAACCTTGGAAATTTTTATATGAGTGGAAACAAACACATGGTGCATTTATAAGACCAAAATTAAAATGGTATTTTGGACCATGGAGAAAAGAAGGAAATCTTCCAGTATGGAGAAGAGGTAATTCTATTGAATTTGGTAAGTACGGCGAACGTACTGAAGAATGGGATTATGCAAAACTTGTAAAATCAGAATGGAATGAACTTGGTAAAAAGAATCATCCTATTCTGTCTAAAATTGTAAAACCCCATTATCAATTACCGATATGGCTTAGCTTTTATTTCTTTAATTCAGATATAATGTACAAGACAAAGTGGAGTGAAAGTGATTTTAGATATGAATATCCAGCACATATTACACTTGTTTTCTTTGGACTTGCTTTATCTGTTACTGCATATATTCCTAAAGTAGATGAACATGATTGGACTTGTCAAGATGATTACTGGGAAAGTCTATTGACATATAATTATTTTAATGGAGATATTGAAAAGACCAATACAGTAATGGGATATTGGGATAAAACAGAAAATCATGATTATAAATTTAGATTCCAACCAAGATTTTTATCAAATACAGTAGATAGAGATGATTTAATTTCTCTTCAAGCTAATGAACTTCCAAAGATTAAACAAAAAGAAGATGATGATAAAAGAAAAAGAGAAGAAAATAAAGTATATGCAATTTATGCTGATATTACAAACATCGATGTAAGAAATACACATGATGGTTGGTATGTATGTACTTATGAAAAAACTCCTCTTATTTTCAAAGAAGAGAAAGATGCTATGAATGTTCTTAGAAATATTCATTCAATTGAAATAACAAAAAATGGAGTAAAGAAACATATTGATTATAAATGTTGGATTGGTGATAAGAATTCATCTTTCTTTGATAATAAAATGACACTTTATAAGAAAGCTATAAAGAATACAGATATAAATATATTAGAAAATGTAATAAATGCCGCAAATTGATAATAATTTAGAGAAGTGGATTTGTATCACAAATCTAATAGATAAATCGAATAATATATATTTTGATAAAAAATCATTAATATATCCTCAAGACTGGTTTCGTATTACAGATGATATTGTCGATTTAATATATTATTATGTTAATATTGAAAAAGATAATACATCAAGAATTGAATTTTCATTAGATGATAATTTAATTAGAAAATACAGTTTACCATTTGACCAAATAAGTATATATGTATATAGAGATGGAGAGGATAGAAATTTCTTGTCAAATTATATGTATACAGATAGAAAATTCTTGTCAAATTATATGTATACTGATATTGATGGATATAGAACCTTTATGGTTGATCTTTATTTTACAAATAATCAGCTTTTAACCGGTTATTTTATAAAATATATGATTAAACACTGTATATTAATGGAAATGAATAACTGTTTTAACAGAGATATATATAAGAATTATGATTAGAGAAATTAATCCAGATAACTATCAAAAAGTAGATAAGGATTTTTATTCGGATAAATATATTAAAATATTTTTAGCCGGTACTATTGATAATGGAGATTCAGAAAATTGGCAGGATAAATTAATGTCAAAATTACAATGGTATTGGTTATCCCCTGATTCTGAAGAAGATCCTGGATTTGATTATGCTTTAGGTGCGGATGAAGGTAATGATATAGTTATATTTAATCCAAGAAGAGAAAACTGGAATTCTGATTCAACAGATGAAGATGTAATTAATCAGATTAAATGGGAACAAGATCATCTTGATAAAGCTGATTTAATCATAATGTATCTTGCTGATAATTCTAAATCACCGATTTCTTTATTAGAATTGGGATTATATGGTCCACAAGGTAAAATGTTAGTATGTTGTTCTAATAAATTTTATCGGTATAATAATGTAAAATGTACTTGCGAAAAATATAATATTGATTTATTTGAGAGTACTGATTTAAATAAAGTATCTGAAGAAATTGAATTATTATACAATGAAATAATTCAAATTAAATAGTATGAAAATTCTATATTAAATATATAGAATTTTCTTTTTTATATCTTATTGATAATGAGGAATATATAAAATTAATATATTGATAATCAATAACTTATATAAAAGAATTTTTTCCATTTTTGATCTTATTATTAAAAACAATAGATAATAAAAATATAATATATAAAATAGATATGAAGGTTGAGAAACGTGATGGTGCTATTCAGCAATATAATTTTGCTAAGATCGAAAGTGCAGTTACTAAGGTATTCTCGGCTATTGGTGAGGATGTTCCTGAGAGGTTCATTGAGCAACTCAAGGAACATTTTGATAATATAGTAGCAAAGAAGGATTCTGATTATGTAATGCCTATCGAAAATATTCAGGATATACTAAGAGATTTCTTTATTAAGAAGAATAAAACTAAAGCAGCAGAAACATTTATTCTTTACAGAAAGAAAAGAGAAGAAATCAGAGAAGAAAAGTCTTGGATGACTAAAGAAATAGCACGTAAGCTTAGTGGTAAAGATGTAGAAAACCAGAATGCAAACCTTGATGAAGCTTCCTTTGGTGGAAGAATCGGAGAAGCTGCAAGAGTAGTTACTAAAGATTTTGCTCTTAAGAATTGCATGAGCAAAACAACCAGAAGAAATCATGAAGAAAATATTTCTTATGTTCATGACCTTGACAGTTATGCTGTAGGTATGCATAACTGTGATTCAATTCCATTTGATAAAGAACTTGCTGATGGATTTAATACCAGACAGACAGATGTTAGAGGTGCTAAATCAATTAATACAGCTACACAGCTTATTGCTGTTATTTTCCAATTACAATCATTACAACAATTCGGTGGTGTATCAGCAACTCATATTGACTGGACAATGGTTCCATATATCAGAAAGAGTTTCCAGAAACACTATATTGCAGAATATATTAAAGAATCAGATGAATTTTATAATTTGGATTTATTCAATATGCCAATGTCAGAATTGACAAAATGGACAGAAAAACAAATTGTAAATTTCTTTATGGATTATCCAGAATTGGGAGATGATGATTTTACATTTGCCAATAAAGATAAATTTGATCCTTATTACTATCAAAGGGCAATATATGCAACAAGAAAAGAGATATACCAGGGTGTAGAAGGTTTATATCATAATTTAAATACATTACAATCACGTTCAGGTAACCAATTACCTTTTACATCTATCAATTATGGTACATGTACACTTGAAGAAGGTAGAATGTTTACAAGAGCACTTATTGAAGTATCAATAGAAGGTCTTGGAAGGCATAATAAGACTTCTATTTTCCCTTGTGGTATATTCCAGTATAAGAAAGGTATTAATGATAAACCAGGTACACCTAACTATGATCTTAAGAGACTTGCATTAAAATCTTCTTCTATGAGATTATATCCTAATTATGCAAACTGTGACTGGTCTAATCAGATTAATTGGTTTAAGAAAGACAGAGCAGATAAACAGGCTTATATCGATACATTACCTGATAGTGACAGAGAAAAACTTATTAAACTTTTGGAAGAATATCCAGAATTTAAAGATGTATTTGATTTAGATGGAGAACTTCATGTAACTTATAATGAAAGACCTTGCGAATTATTCTCAACAATGGGATGTAGAACTGTTAATGGTCTTGATGTAAATTATATGGAAGAATACAGACGTTCAATTAAAGCATTCCTTGAAGAAAGATTTGATGATGTAAATACTACATTTGTATCAGCAGCACAAAAAGATGGTAGAGGTAATATTGCTCCTGCAACAATTATTCTTCCTACTCTTGCAATGATGGCAAGAGAATCTGCTTCAAGTAAATCAACAGATGGCTATGTTTTACCTGATGACATTATTAATGAATTTTTTAAACTTCTTGAAAAGAAAATAGAAGAAACAAAAGACGGTCTTATTGAAAGATTCCGTTGGATTGCTTCACAGAGTCCTAAATCAGCAACATTTATGTATGAAAATGGTACTATGGAAGGATATCATCCTGAAGAAGGTATTATATCAGCTCTTAAACATGGTACATTGACAATTGGTCAGCTTGGTATCTCTGAAACGCTTTATCTTCTTATCGGTGAAGATCAGTGTTCTCCTAAGGGTATGGAACTTGCTAAGAAAATTGAAAAACTTTATACAAATAAATGTAATGAATTTAAAGCAAAGTATTCATTGAATTTCGGTAACTATTATACACCGGCCGAATCTCTTTGTTATACTGCTATGAAGAAATTCAGAACTAAGTATGGTGAAATTGAAAATGTAACATATTATATCAATGATAAAGGTGAAAAAGAATATAAGGAATACTTTACTAACAGTACACATGTTCCTGTATATAAGAAGATGAGTCCTTTCCAGAAGATTGATATTGAATCTGAATTAAGCGGATATTCAACTGCAGGATGTATTACTTATATTGAAATTACACATGATATTGTAAATAATATTGATGCACTTGAAAAGATTCTTGATTATGCAATGGATCATGATATTCCTTATCAGGCATTTAATGTACCTAGTGATGAATGTAAAGATTGCCATTATCAGGGATATATTCCAATCGGCTCACCTTGCCCTAAGTGTGGCGCTCCTTCAAACCATATAGACAGACTCCGTAGAGTTACAGGTTATTTAACAGGTAATTATACAACTGCATTTAATGAAGGTAAACAAGATGAAGTAGCAGATAGAGTTATTCATAAAGAAACTTATGATTTTTAATGCCTATGCGAGTATTAACATTAACGACTCCGGATATAGAAAACGGGTTTGGTTGTAGAGTAACAATATGGTTTGCTGGATGTAATAGAAGATGCCCTGGATGTCATAATCCACATACATGGGCATATAATCAAGGCAAAGAACTACTTAGTGAAGAAGTACTGAATAAAATATATTCATTAGTTGATAAAGATTATATTCAAGGTATTACTTTAAGTGGTGGTGATCCTTTTGATCAAGATGAAACTTCATTAGAAGAATTACTTATATTTATTAAACAGTTTAAAATAAATTATCCTGATAAAGATATATGGATTTATTCTGGAGGACTATATGAGGATTTTCTACAGAATGATACAATAAGGGAAATTCTTATATGGAGTGATGTATTGGTTGACGGACCATTTAAACAGGAACTTAAAGAACTTGATTTACCGTTTAAAGGTTCTACAAACCAACGAATTATTGATTTAAAAAAGAGTTTATACTATAATACAGTTACAGAAATTTCAGTTGAGTAATCAACTGAAATTTTATTTTTATTTAATTGTATAATATATAATATGAAGAAAATATCAGACCTTATAAATGAATCTGCTATAAAAATTGATGGAGCTGAAAAAACTAATCAAGTAGATGATTATAGTAAATTTAATACTATAAATGAACTTTGTGATTCAGTAGATACACATTATATAAGTAATTATAAAGATACTAGTAAAATAAAAGATATTTTATTTAAAAAGAATTTAATAGAAGCACCTGATGAAGGAAGAAATAAAGGTTATAACGGTGGAACATTATATAAAGGTGGCCACTTGGTATTTTTCTTTTGGTTTCATAAAATGGAATATCTTTGTGCTTTCTTAGTATTTATGCACAAATATCTTGAGGTATTCGATTATAACAGAAAACTTGATAATAAATGGCATTTATATTTTGATATTCATGGAGATCCATTAACAGGTGTTGAATATAAAACTACTTGCTGGCATCTTGAATACCGTTCAAAAGATAGAAGTCTTGAAAAACTTGATAAAGCTATTGAAGATTTTTATAATGAACTTGATAAAATAGAACCATATAGTGGATTACAAGAAAGTATTAAAGATATAAATTATCAAGAATTATTTAAAAATATTTATAGTAATTATGAAGAAGATAAATAATTATATAACAGAAAAACTTAAATTAAATAAGGATTCTAAAATAGATAGTTTAGATAAATTAGTTGAAAATATTATGCTTATTTGTGCAGTAAAATTCGAAAATAAATGGCATCCAGAAGTAGTTGAAGAAGAAGAATCTGAATTTAGAGATGGTTTAAAAACTGTATTAAAAAAATATAATATAGATAAATTAGAAGATTTTGATTTATTTACTGATTATCGAGGTGATATTACTAAATTAAAAAATAGATATAAAGAACTTGGAATAAAAGAAAATGAAAATTATCCAATAAAAGTAAAAGATAATTGTTTTGATTATATTACACCTCGTAATCAAGATGTAATATTTAATAGAGGGGGTTTTTATATGAGTACTGTATCAAATAGTAGTATTTTTATTCAATATAGGCCCGATCCAAGTTATGCGGCTCATTATAGAATTTTATTTAAAATTAAAGATAAATAATATTTAATATAATATGATGTTAACAGAGCAATATATAGATGAAGGTATAGTTCCTATGAATATGGGATGGAGAGCTGGTATTGGTCAAAATACTGACTCTATGCCACCTATGGATTGGGGTCCTACTAATATGCATTCACAGATACAACCAAGGAATGGTTCTATAAATTCACCTTGGAATCAAGAAGATCCATTATTACCAGGTAAAGAAGATTTATGGGATGGAGGTATCAGATTAACTTACTCAAAGGATAATAAAAATAATGTACCACTCGGCCAGGTACCTGCAAGTTTTTATCAAGACTTAATGTATGAAATAGAAGGTCAAGTAAAAGATATACAAGATTCATTTGATGGTAAAGTACTTGATACAAGAACATCTATGGAATATAGGGAAAAACTTAAAGCCGCCTGTATAGGACTTAAAAGAAGATATGCTCAATTTCTTAATGACGGATTTTATGATTCTTTATATAATAAATGTGTGGGAGAATATAATTCACAATTTGCAAATCATAAATTAGGATGTAACCCTACAGTCGAATTTATTGATGCTGATCAGAAAATTTATGCTAATCCATTATTAATTTATCAATATTTTCAATTATAGCTTGAATTTTCAAAAATTATTCCTATTATAAATTTAGACGGAAGAAAAAATATCCGGTTTATAAAAAAATTTTATTTTTATTTGAAAATATTAGGAAAAAGTTCCTATTATATATTTAGATAACGAAAAAAGTTTATCCAATTAAAAGAAAAAAGTTTATTATATAATTAGAAAGCAATATTTAAAACAATGAGAAAACAGTATACATATAATGATAATAGAAAGAATGAACAATTAGATAAGAATTGGTCAGGCTTCGGATTATATGTATATGAGATAGAAGAATAAGAAAAAACTTTTCACATAATATACAAACAATAGGTAATCCGAAGAACTAAAAAAGGTTCCTCGGATTTTTTTATAACTAATTTTGAATTTTGAGAATTCGATACTATATTGAATCTCGTTTAACAAAACAAACATTTGTTCTTTGAAATATAATGGGAGTGTAACGGCACTGGTCTGTAAAACCAATCTGCGTCAACAAATCGTCGTAGTGGACTTCGCAGTAAGTGGGTTCGAGTCCCACCGCTCCCACAAAAAATTTGGTTCCATAGGCTAATGGTCAGACTAGTGGACTCTTAATCCTCGGCTCCGGGTTCGAATCCCGGTGGGACCACAATAAAGTTCATTGAAATATAGGTACAACAATACTACAGACAAGCATAAAGACCGGTCTGAGTCTGTTTCCTAAGGATATAGAACTATCTATAAACTTTGGCTCTGTTGTCGCGAGCAACCAAACTGCTGATAGGAAATGTTGAGTACCTTTTTTAGAAATATATGCTGGGTTATCTGCTAGTGTGTTAGGCGATATGATTTTCACTCATATGAGATGGGTTCGATTCCCATACCCAGTACAAATATTGGAGTGTAGTTCAATTGGTTTTAGAACACCGTCCTGTTAAGTCGAGAGGTTGTGGGTTCGATTCCCATCGCTCCAGCTAAAAGTTCATTGAAATTGGGAGTGTAGCTATAATAGGTTTTAGAGCAGCGTCCTGTTAAGTCGAAAGGTGCAGGTTCGAGTCCTGTCGCTCCCGCAAATATGGTCCATTAGGCCACCCGTGTGGTGGACCTACGTTGTCAGCGTACGGAAGAAGAGGGGTTCGACTCCCCTATGGACCGCTGTTAGTTCTTTGAAACTATAAACTAGGCAGTAGCTCAGAGGTAGAGCAACGAAACAGACACTCTGTCGTCGGTTCTCTTAAGTGTAGTGTAGATATGAGTTACTTCAGCATTTTAAGCCGTGGGTCTCAGGTTCGAATCCTGACTGCCTATCAAATGGTCTTGTGGTTGAATGGTTTACAATGCCACCCTGTCACGGTGCGTGGTGTCGGTTCGAATCCGGTCAGGACCGCAAAAGTTATTTGAAATATGATGTAGTCGTATAAGTCAAGGGCGAGGTTAGATTACACAGTTACTAATTTCCGGAAAGCAGGAGCGTAGCTGAAATATGGTAAAGCCCAATTACCATCTACATTTTTTAAACATATGCTGGGGTCTACTAATTGGTCTTTAGGTAATCGGCCTTTCAAGTCGGTAAATGCGGGTTCGAGTCCCGTCCCCAGTACCAGTTGGTTTGTCAGTAACATGCCATGAAAACTGTCAAAATAATTAGGTAGTCGTTTAATGAAGGACGCCGGTCTACGACTGGAAATAAAGGTTCATCACCTTTCTACCTGGCAAATATTAAAATATTGAATTTATGAAACAGATTAAACAAAAACATATTAAACAGACCTGAGTTGTAGCTCTCTGTGATTAACCTTTAGGGAGCACAACCAAGAATAGAAATCATTTAGGTTATAGATAATAAATTAAACCTAATAAAAGATTTCGGTAAAGCTTCCATAGGATAAAGGTTAGTCAACTGGACTTTTAATCCAGGGGTTCCGGTTCGAGTCCGGATGGGAGCACAAGGAAGGTCTCGTGGCGCAACTGGATGAGCGCACCAGTCTTTTAAACTGGGTGTTATGGGTTCGAGTCCCATCGGGACCACAAAATAAGTTCATTGAAATATATGGGAGTATAGTCTAATGGAAGAGTGCATGCACATAAGATGAAAAACTTACTCGAAGAATGCCGGCATGTACAGGCCGGTGGTTCACGTTCGATTCGTGATACTCCCGCAAATTATACTGCAGCGTAGCTCAGCTGGTTAGAGCTCTAAGAAATATGAAATCACACTTTGGCTAAATGTTCCCTTAATTGTGGTGGTCTGACAGAGTTACTTCAAAAATAATTCGACTGTTAATCGAGAGGTCGTGGGTCCGAGTCCCACCGCTGCAGCAAATATGCTCCTATGGTGTTTAACGGTCATTAGCATAAGGCCCTTGTAAAGCTTAGGTATCGGTTCGAATCCGGTTAGGAGCTCAAAAATCATTCGGTAGTATGTGCAGGTTCAAGTCCTGTCCTGAGGCGGGTGACGACGAACGGGGATAAATTGTGGATTAATAGTGTTAAATCCCGTGCCAGCATTGAGTGGGAGTTGCTATTAGTTAAGGTCGACTACTGATAAAACTGCTAATCGTAGCGCTGCGATAAAGTATGAATGATTTTTTTAATATATGCCCCTGTAGCCCAACTGGAAGATGGCATTAGACTTAAAATCTATTCAGTACGGGTTCGAATCCCGTCAGGGGTACAAAATAGATAAATGACCTATCGCTGGAAACAGAGGAAGTTCAGGACACAGATTTGGATGTGAAAGTCTAAGTATAGGTAGTTACCCAAATTATTGCTACCAGGGTAAGACGAAAAGTTAAATGATAGGTTTAAATGACAGAATCCTGGCTATAGTTTATCTATATGCTCTCATAGCGCAATTGAAAGAGCAATTCCGTCCTAAGGAAAAGGTTGAAGGTTTGAGTCCTTCTGGGAGCACAATATAGCGGTATAGTATAAAGGTTAAATTATCTCGGTCTTTGAAACCGTAGGATGTGAGTTCGAGTCTCACTACCGCCACAAACATAGGTCCGTAACTCAAGATGCATTAGAGTACGTTAAAACGAATAACGTGGTGTCAATCAATGATCTGAAATATGGCTTTGTAAGTTTGCGGATGCACCGAACAGAACAGGATTCTAAGTAGGGAAGCGCGTTTTATGTGGCACCTTAAACATAGTGCGGGTTGGAATCCCGTCGGACCTACAAATATATGGGACTTAAAACAGTTGGGTATGGATGCTCCCGGGATGAAATAACGAGAAAGGCCCGATAACAGGCGGTTCGAATCCGTAAGTTCCACAATATGGATGGGTAGTATAATTGGTTGAATACCTCAGACTCTGAATCTGTAGAATAGAAGTTCGAATCTTCTCCCATCTACACATAATATGCCCCTGTGGTGCAATGAAGCATGAAGGTCTTCTAAACCTTAGGATAGGAGTTCGAGTCTCCTCGGGGGTACAAATAAAATATGCCGGTTTATCACAGTATATTGGCGACTGTGGCTGCCCTGTACAGGTGGGTTTAACTAACCGAAAATATATAGCTCGAGACAATATATATGAATAGGAGTTAAATATGGTGGTTCGATTCCATCGAAGGCACAAATCGTTGAGAAATGATAATTTAAACTTTTAATTTTATTATTAAATACTTTGAATTATCATTTTTTATTACTATATTATAATACAAGTTCATTGAATTGATGCCTCGGTAGCTCAGTTGGATAGAGCAACAGCCTTCTAAGCTGTGGGTCCTGCGTTCGAATCGCAGCCGGGGTACAAGTTTTTTAAATTAGTTTTGAATTTAAAGAATTCATTACTATATTTAAATTACAAAAAATAAACCGAAAGGTCTTTGACAAGTCTGATAAAATTTGTAAGAAAAATACAAGTTATAAATACGGTAGTTGAAATAACTTGAAGCTGAGGAGCTGGTTGATTATAACCAGCTCCATGGAAATATAAATTAGTTCAACGGTAGAACGTCAGTGAAAAATGTGGAGAAACATTTAATTGGCAAGCCGATTAAAATGAATCTGTGAAGCATCCGAAGCGCTGAATGTTGGTGGTTCGAATCCTCCATTTATATCTACATAGCGATTTTATTAATAAAGTAAGTAATCTGATGAATGTATTTCCGGCCGACTTACCTTTATGGTTTTGTAAAAGATAGCTTCGAAGACTATGCTGATTAATTTCAGTTCGGGTTATAAAAATACACGAAGGAGATAATGAAATATTGTAAAATGGCACAATACTAACACCGAAAAGAGTATGTAAGACTCGTAATCTTGAACAGAAATGTTGATACTGAAGTAGGTGGAAAACCCCGAACCTCCTAGAAAGTCGATGGGAGTTAAGTAGGAAATTTCTCAATAATGGAAAAGAATGACGACATCCTAAGAGAAAGACATTAGGTTTAAAAAGGTTCCCTAATTATATGGCCTCGTGGTGGAATAGGTAGACACAAGGGACTTCTACAGGTGAATAAACATCTGAGAACAAATTCTAAGGATAATACTTGGAACTTGTTTGGTCCGAAACCGAAATCCTTAGCAAAATCCCTCGGCCCGAAAAGGCCGTGCCGGTTCGACTCCGGCCGGGGCTACAAACAAATCAGTAGTAGGGTAAGTTTATGGGGAACATAGACATTTTTGATAGCCCGCCGGTAATAACTAATAAGAATTGCTAACTTATTAATTATTACATAAAAAATTATTGATTTATAAATGTGCACAATTTATTTAATCAAACATCGGAGATGCGCGTTTAAGTCGTGCCCTGGTTTGTTTTTAATTGAATATTATTATAAACAATACTTAGGATCAAGCAAGACCGCCTGATATGGAAGCGAATGTAAAATCATTCAGTATTGTTTTTAAATCAATAAAAGTAGATGCACCGGACAACATCGAAGATTTGTCCTGTCAGGATGTAGACAGGTTTTTCAATTCATTTTAATAAGTAGAATATTAGAATTTAAATCCGGGTAATAGGGGTTGTAATGATAACATGGTACCCCTCTAAATAGTTCATGAATAGCTGTGAAGCTGCAAAGATGATTATTTAATAAAAAACCATGTATGAGTGACGAGGACCTACGGCAATGGGTTAGTAGTTTGGCGTTCAGGAGATGATATGATTTGGGTTTGCCGATTCATTTCATTGATTTGAATGTTCGAAAAATTCTTTATGGTGTAACTGGAAGCATTCCCCCTTGAAGTGGGGGCGGTATCGGGTCGGTTCCGATTGGAGAGTCAAAAATTTCTTACATAGTGATAGGAGAGAGTTACTTCAATTTAAAATTCATGTTTTTGGTTATGAAATATGTCTGTTCTCAGAGTAGAATGTATCGGAACAGAGGCAGAAAGTTGGTGCATTCGGAAACTTTATCCGCGGGTTCTTGTAAGTTATTTTTTAAGATGGGTAGGTAGGTAAGTGGTCAAAACGGGCAGACTGTAAATCTGTTGGCTGTCGCCTTCGGGGGTTCGAATCCCTCCCTGCCCACTAGGAAGCGGTCACACTGGAGTAGCAAATCCCAGCTGCCGCAATTTGCTTGAGAAATCAATGTTGGAGTAGCTACCATACAGAGATTTCAAAAACTTGGTTTTCAATCGGAGACATCTTTCCTGGTAATTTGCAGACCGTACAAAAAAAGATGAATTAGGTGTAGCGCGCCTGCGAAACAATCTGGTGAACCGTTGCCGGACAGACAAGGACGGAGCCAGTTGGTATGCAATAAAAGGATGAAATTTAAAATTATATTGATTGATCATAACTGTTGTTATGCTTGAGGTTTATGACAGGACCTTCAATCAATTTGAGATATATACTGGAGTATCGCCCCTGTCTTATACACAGTCATTAACCGCGTAATTGGTGTATGGGGGTTCAAGTCCCCCCTCCAGTACCAATAAGTTGAAATTATCTTTAGTCCGGTTAAAGTCAAACTCATTCCGGAATAATGTAGTGTATTAGAACACCGCTAAAGGTACCTTGCAAGATTTCAACTTTACGATTTAAGTTAGAATAGAAATTACAGGTTGGGTTGCAGATTGATTATTACCAGTCTAGGTTGAGAATGGACTATGACGATAATCAGGAGAGTAAACAATCTTAGGCAGAGGGCTGTTTCAAATTTATTTGAAGTAATTTCTTAGTTGCAACATTCTAACTTTTTGAAATTTAAATATTGAATGAGGTTCGAAGGAATGCATGGATCCTGGAAGGAGTATTTGTATAGTGAAACTTCTAATAGGATAGCGCATGAGACGGTGGTACAGCCCTATAAGAGTAGCGCAGGCTTATAGATGTCCGAGGCCGATGGAGTACAGGCCAACTATACGGAGGAGTGTACAGTAATTCAATATTTCTTTTTGTAAGGTGCTAAGGATTGCAAAAAGTATTTGGCTTAGACTACTTGCCAGTGGGATGTGTAAGTAAACTGGTATTGGTCCTGTAGCTCAGTTGGTTAGAGCAGCGGACTCATAATCCGTCGGTCACAGGTTCAAGTCCTGTCGGGACCACAAGGATTGACCTCGTAGCTCAGTTGGTAGAGCACAACACTTTTAATGTTGGGGTCACGGGTTCGAGCCCCGTCGGGGTCACGAATAAGATTGAAGCGTCGTTCAAAGGTAGGACCCAGGATTTTGGTCCCTGCGATGTGGGTTCGATTCCCGCCGCTTCAACATGTTGAGAAAATAAATTTATTATTATATACATTCCTCGATAGCTCAGTTGGTTAGAGCATCTGACTGTTAATCAGAGGGTCGTAGGTTCAAGTCCTACTCGGGGAGCAAACAGGTGCGTAGTTCAGTTGGTTAGAATACTTGACTGTCACTCAAGTGGTCGCCGGTTCGAGTCCGGTCGTACCTGCTAAGGTATAGTGTAGATTAGAGTTACTTCAATGCTTAGTTTTGGCTCGTAAAAAACAGTTCAAACTCAATCGCTTGTTCTTACCTTTTGTCTAATGGCAGAGTATGACAGTATATTGGTCCATCTGTAGCCTCACAGAAATTTCCGGAGTTTCATCGGGAGGTCGCAAGGAAGACGGGAGATAAAACCTTCCAGAACCGTTTACTTAGTTTAAGAGAAAACATCCTTGTTATATAAGTTCAATTCTTATCTTTGCCGCTATTTGTCTAATTATTATAAAAAAGTTTATTATTAATTAAATAATAACACGAACTATTTCTATATTAATATATGGCAAATATATCAACTAAATATCATTACTTTTATAAAATAACAAATAATTTAAATGGACATTTTTATTATGGTGTACATAATACAAATAATTTAAATGATGGTTATATGGGTAGTGGATCAAGATTACATTATGCATTTAAAAAATATGGTATTGAAAATTTTACTAAAGAAATCTTAAAGTTCTTTGACACATCAAAAGAAGCATTTGAATATGAAGCTGAAGTTGTAAATGAAGATTTAGTTGATAATATTAATTGTTATAATGTTATTAAAGGAGGAACCGGTTGGAATACAATTGGTACAAAAACAGTTTATGATAAAAAATTAGACAAATATTATAGAGTATCAACCAATGATGAAAGATTAAAAAATGGAGAGCTAATTGGTTCTAATGTTGGAAAAACTTTAGTTAAAGATAAAGATAATAATTATAAATTTATATCTTTAGAAGATGAAAGATTAAAAAATGGAGAATTTAAACCATTTTCCACTGGATTAATTTTAGTAAAAGATAAAAATAATAAAAATTATCTAGTTGATATTAACGATGAAAGATTAAAAACTGGAGAATTAACAATTTTTTGGAAAAGTAGAAAACATTCAGAAGAATCAAAAAATAAGTTAAAAGAAACTCATAAAAAATTTCATTATCAATTAGGAGAAAAAAATTCTCAATATGGAACTTGTTGGATAACAAAAGATAAAGAGAATAAAAAAATAAAAAAAGAAGAATTAGAGTATTATATTTCTTTAGGTTGGTTTAAAGGAAGAAAATTAAAATAGTTTCTTGGGTTCGTATAATAGGTTAGTACCCTGCCCTTTCACGGCAGAAATGTGGGGTTCGAGTCCCCCACCCAAGACAAGTTCTTTCAAATATCCCGATATAGCTTAACAGGTTTATAGAGCACAGTTTTCATAAGACTGGTGATGCTAGTTCGAATCTAGCTATCGGGACTTGCGGTGTAGAGCAGTGGTCAGCTCGTCAGGCTCATAACCTGGAGGTCGTGTTTGGTTCGAATCCCGCCGCCGCTACATATTATTATTAATTTTAGAAATATAACATCGCGGGGTGACTGAAGTTGGTATCAGGTAGGGCCCATAACCCTATGCATAAAAGCTCTTTAATATAAGGGTGCCTCGGAGGTTCGAGTCCTCCTCCCGCTACAACAAAACTTCTGATTAGATATTGAGAGTCGTATATCTCATAACATGCACTACTAGTTCTGTGTAACACGTGATAAGCAGAAAAAGTTCAAAGTGAAGGTAAATGATTGGTTCATAGCATTGTAAATTTCAATCACCATTGGAGGTAATTCCATTAATTCAGATAGAGAAGTTTTTTTAGAAATATATCGCGGATTAGTGTAATGGTAAAACGCGAGGCTCATAACCTCGAGACAGTAATTGCTTGTCTAGGTTCGAATCCTAGGTCCGCTACATAAAAACTTCTGATTAGATATTGAGAGATATCTCATAACATGCACCACTATAATTATAGAAACAGCTGATAACTATAATTAAGTTCAAAGTGAAGGTAAATGGTTGGTAAGAGGTTATGCTCACCTGTTGGAGGTAATTCCATTAGTCCAGATAGAGAAGTTTTTTAAAAAATTACAAATTTTATCAGAAAATATTGAAATTTGTTTTGAATTATCAAAATAAAGTTCTATATTAAAATATAAGTTCATTGAAAATATGAAATGGCGGGCTTCCCGTCAATAGAATAACTTACGAATCCATAAGTAAGGAAAGTTAGTCAGATGTGTTCACAAGATGCCTGATTAGCGGTGGAGAAATCCACTTCATGTGAAAGCCATTCTTCAAGCCTATGATGGAGTATAGTTCGGGCAGAACTGAAAGTTGTAGGTGTGGGCGTTGACCGCGTTCACTTGGGAGGTAACTCCGACACAGTGGGAATGCTTAAACTCCGAAAGATTGCCAGTCTTACAGAGTTTATGAGGAATTCAAACTTCCTTTGAGGTATGCCAATACCGAGGCCACCCTGGCAGGTGGAGATAGAAATAGGAGGAAGATATTTGTAGTACAGTAAGTAAGCTTGGCGGCTGAAAGCAGAAAGGCGTACATACCTAGTCCACTCAAAAGGTGGTATGGTATTGGAGCACAGCCACGTCTTTCATATCGGTCAATCTTGTGCAATTATTTTTAGATTATGTTCAAAATAATTTTAAATGTAATTAATCAAGCAAAAGTGCTGTGCGCTCTGTGCGACAATGCAGTTATCCACCTGCAATATGGTGGCTATGCGAGTACCGCAAGGAAAGTATAGAAACGAACGGAGTATGCAACTTATCGGAGGGTCGCGCCTTCTAATCCCGCAAGGAGTAAGGGCTGAAACAAGTACTTTATATAACACAGAGCAGTGGTTGCGGAACCTAGAATCCGTCTGCATCTTGCCTATCTTTGGAAACAAGGATGTGTTCTAGTCTCGAAAGAGATGAAAATGGCAAGTGATAGGGTCACGACTCAGCCCACGTCAAAATGCTTTTGAAGGGTGAAACCTTCTTAAGTATCAAATATCAGGGAGTAATTAAAACTCCCTATTATTATATAAGTTCATTGATAATATTTCAGTATAATACATACTTAAATATATTTTTTAGTTAAGTATGAGAAATTATACATTTAGCGGTTATGAGAATATGACTACCGCCTCCCATCTTATTGCTGGAGAAACTTGTAAGGTTACAGGTATTGGAAATTCAATGACACCAATTCTTAAATCAAGACAAGCAGTAATATGTGAACCTGTTACAGATGAAACAGTTCTTTCCAAGAAGGATATTGTTTTGTGTAAGGTTAATGGAAGATGTTATTTACATTTAATTCATGCGATTAAAGAGGACGCGTTCCTGATTGGAAACAATCATGGTCACATGAACGGTTGGACACCGAGAAGAAATGTATTCGGTAGGGTAGTCGAAATTCTGTGAGATCGACACTCACACATCAGTACAAATGTATGTATTATATTGAATTATATATAATGCCAGATTAGCTTTAATTGGTAGAGCACCTGACTTCTACAGAGTTGTCTACTGTGATAAGACTAAGTAGAAATGGGAGAATGTTGAATAACAGTCGTCCGAAGCGGCATCTACTTCGTAATCAGGGGGTTATCGGTTCGAGTCCGGTATCTGGCTCAAATATTTGATAATTAATTAGTTAGAGACTTAGTAATTTACTAAGTCTCTTTTTTTATTTATATAATTTATCTATTTATTATAAAAATGCTTATTATTAATTACAATAATATGTAAGCAGAAGGTGTGAAATCAAAAATATGTAAATACTGTGGACAACCAAATAATGATAATTATGATCATTCTATATGTCATAAATATAGAATATTTAAAACATTAGAAAAATTTGGTTTTAATAAATCAGTTATTGGTACAACTAAATTATTTGATGAATATAATAGAATAAGAAGTATTATAGAAGATTTTTATTTATTAAATGGTCCAAATGAAATATTATTAAAAGAAAAGTTTAATTATAATTCTGGTTCAGCAAATTTTCATAAAATATTGCATTCATTAGATATAAAAACAAGAAATAATTCAGAATCATTAAAAGAAGCATATTTAACTGGTAGATTTATATCTAATTATGAAAATAAATATAAAAGTGAATGGTATAATACATGGGATGGTAAAGAAGTTTATTTAAGAAGTAGTTATGAAATTGATTATGCTAAAGAATTAGATGAACAAAAAATAAAATATGAAGTAGAAAGTTTAAGGATAAAATATTTTAATACTAAATTAAATGAATATCATTGTGCTATACCTGATTTTTATTTACCTGAAACTAATACAATAGTTGAAATAAAATCTACTTGGACTTTAGATATTCAAGAAATGAAAGATAAAGTAAAAGCATATAAAGATTTAGGATATAACTTTAAACTTATATTAGAACATAAAGATCAAACTCAAATATTAAATTAAGAGGAAATGAAATTTCCTCTTTTTATTTTTATATATAGATATAAAAATTAATATATGATAGATTATATAGAAGCATCAAGTATAATTATAAAATTTAAACAATGTTATAATACTTGGATTAGTACAAATTTAACTACATCTATTGAATATAAATTTAATGAAGATGATGATTGGAAATTATATTCAAAAAATATAGTTTTTAATTATAAACCTACAGATGAATTTATAATTATATCTTCACCAACAGGTAAGATATATTTAAGAAATTTTAACTCTACAGGTTGGATAGAAGATGAAGAAATAATTATAAAAGATATAAAAGAAAATATAATTAATCCTGATACTCCAGATACTCCTTCTAATCCAGATACTCCAGATACTCCTTCTAATCCAGATACTCCAGATACTCCAGATACTCCTTCTAATCCAGATACTCCAAATAATCCAAATAATCAAATTAATTATAATGAATTTAATGAATATTTTACTATAGAAGCTACAGAAGATAATACAAATGTATCATTTTTAACAAATGCAGCAATAAATGTTATAGAACCAACATCTGACTTTTTTTGCTGGATATATTATAAAATAAATGATGGCGAATTTAATTTTATACATATAAGAAGTTTTGACGAAACAGATGATGGAATGTATTATATTACACATATATGTACATTAAATAAAGGAGATAAATGTTACTTAAAAAATAATATAAAAAATGGAATATCTTCTAATCCTTATCCTGAGGGGGGATATTTCTTAGCTGATGGAATTGGATATTATGAAGGAAGACATTTATATGTTGATAAAAAATCATATATATATGGTAATATAAATTCATTAATAACAGAAGATTTTATAAACATAAATCATAAAGTGCCTGCATCTATTTTTGTAGAATTATTCGCGGTAATTAGTATTCCAGCAAATAATAATTTAATGAATAATATATCTATTAAACCAAATAAGAAATTAATATTTCCATCTAAGTATATTAATGATAATTCTCCAAATTCTGGACCTGGTAAATTTAGTTATAGAGATATATTTGAAAATTGTAAATATATAACGAAAGAACATATAGATAATGGTGATATTATTTTTCCTGAAATTATAAAAAATACCGAATCATTATGGAATAATATTTATTCTAATTTTTATTTAGCATTAGGAATAAAAAATAATTAAAAAGAGAGATTCATATGAATTTCTCTTTTTTTTATTTCTATATTAAATATAAATATATCTATTTTAATTATGATAGAAATAATCAAACGAACAGAATGTTCAAAACAAGCAAAAGGAAATGATCCAATAAAATCTTCTGGAATAAATCCTGATGGTAGAGTTATGCAGAATAATTCAAGTAATACATCAAACAATAATTCAAAAAAGAAATAATACAATTAAATTCTTATGATAGATTTTGAAAAAATGATGGAAATCATCGATAGAAAAACTAAATGTGATGGTATTTCAATAGAAGAAAAAGATTATTATGCAGTATGTGCTAATATTTTAGAATATATTAATGGTATTGGAGAAGAGTTTGTTAATTTTGATATAGATTTTGCCGATAATGAATTAAATATTAGAATTAAAAGAAAGTAATGAATAATGATTTTATATATGAAGAAAGAAACAAGTAAAGTTTCTTTCTTTTATTTTTATATATGAAACAGATAGATACATATATATTAGAAAAGCTTCATATAGATAAAGAATCTGGTAAGAATAATTTACTTTCATATGAAGATAAAATCAAAGATCTTATCGATGAACTTTATTTCGATAATCAACCCTCCTTATATTATACGATATCTACATCAAAACCTAAAGCAAATAAGCTTAAAGTTACCTTAAAAGTAAAGAGTAAAGAACATAAGAATATCGGGGAATGGTGGACTGATGTTAAAAGAGAAATAGACAGAAGTATAAGGGATAATCTTGACAGGGTATTAAAGGTTGCTTTTAATTATTATTTCTCACCTACGCAGAGAACATATGGACAATTAGTATTTTTAATGAGACCATGATAAGCTTGAATAATTACATATTAGAAAAATTACATATTAATAAAGAGAGTAATCCTAAAATAGATTTCAAGAAAGATGAAAGAATGTTAGGATTATCTATTTATCATGGTAAGGATTATGGATATATAAGATTATATGCATTTCCATTTATAGATATTAAAAAAGAAAGTAACGGGTTTACAACAATTTCATATAAGAATACTCAAGGATCTACAGTAACACAGCATGTTGAAATTAATTCTAATGGATATTATGAAATAAATATGACAGCTCCTGATACAAAAGTGCTTGCAGTATTTTTACCAACGGAATATGGAATTGATTTCTTAGATAAAGATTTAGAGAATTATGATGATAGAAATAATATTTATAAGTATTTTGATGACGATGATCAAATACTTATAGATAAAATATATGATAATAACATATCAATTTATGATTCTACCGATGAAGTAGAAAAAATAAAGAAATTATTAAAAAGTGCAAAGTATTAATAGATATATAATTGAGAAACTTAAGATTAATAAGGATTCTAAGTTAATGAAAAGACCATTTCCGAAAGAAGATGATCCTGTTATGATATTATATACCAATTATCCTAAGAATGATAAAAGGACATTTTTATTCGGTAAAGTAGTTGAATTACATAAAGATGTTGAACCAACCGGTGCATTTTCTGTTCAATATATGTTAAACGGTAAGCAGGAAACTGATTTATTTTATTTCAATCAAAAAATGGATCCTCACTGGATAGGTAGGACATCTAAACCTGGATTCCTTTGTTATGATTATGAATATTCACTTAAAGAGATAGAAAAAGGAATTGATTCTAAGAAATATGAATTTGATAATGAAAAGATAACGGCACCGCATAATATGGTTTCAATAGAAGATTTGTTTAATATTAGTAAAAAGATGATAGAAAAGGATGTAAGGAAGACTAAATAATTGGTCTTCTTTTTTCTATATTACTAAAAATATGTGTAGTATTCTATATGGATTATTCAACCCAAAATAAAGTAAATTATGCAAAGACAGTAACAGAGCCGAAAGTAAGAGAATATTTTGAAAGACAAGGTTGTATTGTTGATAAAAGTACAGTAAAGCAAGATTTCCATGGAATAGATTTATTTGTATGTAATCCAAATACAAAAAGAATAAAATGTATTGACGTTAAATGTCCTGACGAAAAAAATTGGAATACAAATAATTTTTCATTTACAATACAGTCAACAAGAGGTATATCATATATAGAAAAAATTACAGATTTATATGCATTTATAGATATTCCTACTGATACGATTACATTTGTAGAATTTAATAAAATACCCGATCTTATTCAAGGTAAAAATCAATTTAAAGGAGATAAATCATCATATTATGTTTTATTACCTAAAAAAGAAGTTAAAAAAGCAGGTAAAGTTTATAATATGACAACAGATGAAAAAATAATAATTAAAGATAATGAGTAATTTTACAATAAAAACAAATCATCAAACTATGAGAGATTTAGATAATTACAGATTTATAGTACCGTTTAACAGTGAGGCAGAAGATTATCTTGATAAATATTATAAAACAGACAGGATAGACGGGGATGGTAGTCCTTTCTGTGAAATAGATTATGGTTGGCTGTTAGATAGAGATACTATTAAGCAACTCCCTAATATCAATATAACATTATATGAGATTAGCGATAGGTTTTTAGATAGAGATGATTTCTTTACGGCATTTCTTGACGGAGACTGTGAAGATGATGATTTTATTCCTGATTATGAGAATCCTGAATAAGGATTCTTTTATTTTTATATATATTAATTATATATAAAATGGATCCAGAATATTTAATTATAGAGTCTACAAACGGTAAACCTACTTGGTTTAATATTTGCTTGTTTAATATGATTGATACATATGTTATCAACCGTTCATTAGTACATCAAAGTATTGAATATAAAGTTGATGATAATGATTTTAAAGTATTTTCCGTAGATTATAATAATTATATTACAAGACATGTAGTATATGGCATAAGAATTATATTAAAACAATATACAGAAGAAGAGGATCCAGCAAATCAATATGATGGTGTTAGAATAGGATTTTTCAGTATTACAACAGGGGATACATGTGAATATAATGGTCATATTGACGGTTATATTCCTCTTGAAGATATGGATGAAAATACTGATATTAATGATGATCCTATTACACCTGTAACTCCTTCTAATCCAGATACACCAGATAATCCAGATAATCCTGATAATCCAGATAATCCTGATAATCCTGATAATCCTTCTGATCCTGATATACCTTCTGGTTATGATTTATATTATCAGACTGCTATGTTAAGTTATAGAATTGGTGATGCATTTAGGTCTGGCCTTTCATATACAGAAAGAAATGGTTCTACTGCAACTGATCATACAATAGGATATTGTATTTATAAGATTGTTGATATTGATACAAATGAAGAAGTAAATTCAGCTTTTAAAGTTAAAGTAAGTATTGAAGCACTTAATATAACTAATGATATACTTAATATTGATTTTGAATCTGAAATTTTGGGAAGATCTTGGTGGTTTACACCAACAGAAGGAGCTATTACTGCTAATATAGAATTCTTCTCAACTCTTGAAAATTGGAGATTTGGTATTGATGGTGTAGATTCATTCTTAACTATGAAGAATACTGATGATACATATTATCCTGAAGTTGCAAATCAATATGGTGTAACTAATTATGCAGTACGTAAATATTATAATTATGTACAGGCAACGCCTCCGCCTCAATTGGTATGTAATAGATATTTTGATTTTGATGTTATTGATCCAGGTGATAATCCAGGTTCTGATGAACCTGTTGTAAATCCTACAATCCAATTCTCATGGGCAGTTGTAGACCATACTAATTATCATAATGTAACAACTACTCATTTAGCTGATTATTATATAGATTTCCCTACTAAGAAAGCTGCTGTTCCAGTAGTACAGGGTGTTGAGGATCATATGATATGGCCTACAGATGAATCAAGTATGTTCCCTATTATAGTAGTTAACTGGGAATTCCAAGGAATAGAAGAACTTGTATTCAGTTATCAGGGTACAGAATTTTATAGAACAATGCCATCATCAACTATTCAGAATGAAGCCGGTGAAACTGTACAGAGAAAATATTATATATTAAGTTTACCTCAATTCCCTCAGTTTGCCGCATATGAAGAAACAGATGCAGGTAATCCTCTTCACTTCGATGGTATAGAATATGAAGCTACTTGTCCATTTAATGTTACAATGTATAGATATGTTTAATTATGAAAAGAATTAATCAATACATATTAGAAAAACTTAAAATAGATAAATCAGTTTCCATAAAACATCTGTTTAAGGAAAATGATAAAATGCTTATGATTATTTTAAGGATAACTCCTGACGAAAACTATATAAGAATTTATAATGGTATTTATAAGAATGTAGAAGAAAAAGACGGTAAATTAAATATATCTTATAAAACATCAGATAGTTCTGAAACATTCACCCAAGAAACCAGATTGAATGATAATGATTTCTATGAAGTAGAAAAACATGAGAAAAATGATTTATATGGATTATTCTTACCAGTTAAAGACGGAATTAAATTTATAGAAGATATCTGTTGGGAACCTTCAAGGGGTACGTCATATATAATTACCAATGTAAAAGAATTATATAAATATTTTGATCCTGAAGATAAAGACTTTATAGATAAAATCGGTAAGATACGTATAAAGCAAGTCGAACAAGATGTATTAAGAATTTATAATGAATTAAAGGCAAAATGAAACAATTAAATACATATATTATAGAAAAACTTAAAATCAATAAAGATTCTAGTAAATATAATTATCATCCTCAAGATAAAAAAGAGCTTCATTCTTTAATAGAAAAACTTATTGATGAAAGAGGAGAAAATGCTGATTTAAATGATATTGATGTAAGTAAAATAACTGATATGTCTTGGTTATTTTCATATGGCGCAAGTGGTAAACCATGTAAATTTAATTGCGATATATCTTCTTGGGATGTAAGTAATGTTACTAATATGCAGTCGATGTTTTGTAATTCATTATTTAATGGTGATATATCTTCTTGGGATGTAAGTAATGTTATTAATATGGGTCAGATGTTCTGTAATTCTAACTTTAATCAAGATATATCTTCTTGGAATGTAAGTAATGTTACAGTTATGACTAATATGTTTAGAAATTCTGATTTTAATCAAGATATATCTTCTTGGGATGTAAGCAATGTAAAATATATGGATGCTATGTTCCGTGAATCTGAATTTAATAAAGATATATCTAAATGGGATGTAAGTAATGTTGAAGATATGAGAGAAATGTTTTTACATACTGATTTTAATCAAGATATATCTTCCTGGAATGTTTCTAATGTTAAATATATGATAGATATGTTTAGGGATTCTGCATTTAATCAAGATATATCTTCCTGGGATGTAAGCAGTGTTATTAATATGAAAAGTATGTTTTTTAAATCCCCGTTACAAAAAAATCCTCCGGTTTGGTATAAGAAATGAAAACAATAAATACATATATTATCGAGAAACTTAGAATCAATAAAGATTCTAAGTCAAAGGATCATTATACATTAAAAGATTTTAATGAAGGTGATGTATGTGTATTATTAAGTTATGTTTATAAAAAGAATTATTGTTTTTTAAAAGTAATAAAGCTTAAAGATATAATGACAGAAGTTAATTATATCACTTATTACTATCATGGGGATATCGGCCAACAGTTAAGAAGTTCAACAAGATTTGAAGATGATGAAAAATGTAATTGGAAATATCCTTTTGATAAATCCAAAGAAACATACAGTCTTCTTTTAACTCCTGAAGATTCAGTTAATTTACTTCATAGTTTAGAAAATAAATCTGTATGTAAAGTTGAATGGAATAGATACTTTAACGGTAAAGAAGGTAAACTAATTGATTTGAGAAAATCATTTATAGATACGGAATTTATATATAGAAAAGACATTAAAAAATACTTAGAAGAATTTAATAGCTTTTAAGAAAGAGACTCAATAAATGAGTCTCTTTCATGTTAAAATTACTAGGAAAATCCTATATTTAAATATATATAGTATAGATAGTTAAAGATGGCAGATGGTTATGAAGTATTAACGGCAGTATATCCAGATTATTTTCCAATGGTACCTTCTAATATAAAAAAAGGTAGTTCAAATGTTAAGGGTATGTTTAAGGGACAATATCAAATTTATCCTCCAATTAGAACATTAACTTTTTCAGAATTACAAATTTCAGATATTCGTTCATATGTAATTGTACAAGTATTTAAAGAAGTAAATACTTGGTATTATGTTATAACTAATACGGGATATGTACCAAATTTTAGAATTTATATACATACAAAATATTATATGCAATCTACATATGGAGGAGGAAGCTGGTTAAATGCATATGCATATGTTGATATAAGCGCAGGAAGTAAGGGATTAGGATATAAATATAGTTTTACGCCTACAATGATATCCGGAACACTTAATAATTTAAATAATTATTATTCCGATTATTTTTATTATGGTATAGGACAAGGATATGTATCAGCTTCAGAGACAGAAGGTTCTACATATTATGATACAACTTTTAATTCTATTTTATATAGAGTATGCGCATGGTGTGCATCTCCATCATCACATTTATCTAGTAATAGTGTTTATAAATTTTATATAGATGATTCAACATATTATCCTGATAAAATATATTGTGCAACTAATGCATTTACTATTACTTATCAAACAGGTACAAATTCTTGGAAATCTATAAATGTTCCTAGTTCAAATAATGGTACATCTGCATTTGGTTATGTTCAGGGTGATTATTTTTGGCTATATGATAACCGTATGCCTCGTTTTCCTAATCCAAAATCTACTAGTAGTAGTGATCCAAAATTAAAAATATATAATGTATCTGGTAATCCTAGTACATCAAATTCATGGCATTATTTAAGTGCATATTTTTCAAATAGACTTGCTCCAACTTTAGAAAATTATTATCAAAATTTAACAGGTGGTAATGCTTCAAAAATAAATTTATTTGATTATGGTGTTATATCATCTCAATTAACATCATATAGATATGAAATACCTACAAGTAAATTATATGAAATAAAAAAAGGTTCTCAATATGAATGGGATTTCACTAGTGCTGAATCAACATTTTATTTAACTCCTTTTGGAAGTAATGTTGCTAATGGATTTTATATTTTAGGGCTTTATCTAGTACCTGCAGGTGAATCATTTTATGTAACATTTGCGGCAAAACAAGGTGGTAATACAACTGGTTCATTATCGAATTATAATGCAAATAATTTATCAGTTGGAGCAGGAAATGGATTAGCAGGAACAATATCTTATGGATTAAATGAACCTGATAAATTTGATATTGGTATTACTGGGACATATTTTGATAGTTGTTCTATTAAAACTAGTGGTGGATCTGATTATGATAGGCGTACCTGGGGTAAACCAAATGGATCAACAACATATAATTTGGGTACATATCAACAGATAATTCATATAAAAGGTCTCTCAAATATAGGATATTGTATTTTTAGAAATAATACAAAAATATATTGTGAATTTGGAGTAGATTGGTTTTGGACATGGGCAACTGCAAAATATGATACTGTATATAATTCTAGTCTTTCAGAATATTTTTCTGTAAATCCAACGGCGGCATATTCATCGTCAAATTCTGCTACATATAAAGATTTTACAGTTTATTGTATTTGTTGGTCAGGATATTATCAACAAAAGACTAATCAAATAAGTGTTGTTAAATTAGGTAATTTTAGAGTAAAATCAAAAGCATCAACAGCTAATGGAGTAATTGTTTGTAATTAATATGATAATAGATAATTATAATTTTTTTAGAGATAAATTAGAATTTACAAATCCTGGTGATTTTTATGTAATTCAAATTGTTATAAGACATAAAGATATAGTTGATAAAACATCAAATAATATTTATAATATATTATTAAAAATGTTAATAATTTTATTAATCCTTATTTTAGATTATACTCGTCTTTATCTCAAGAAATAAGAGATAAAGAAAATAATGATCATCGTGTATTATTTACATATTTTATAAGTTCACTAGAACAATATGATTCATATGAAAAAGAAATAAAAGAATTATGTAAATTATTTCAAGCAAGAGCTTATTTATATGTTGTTAAACAAAATAATTTTAAATGTTGGGATGATTTAAAAATTCAAACTGAATTACAAGATCATAATATTTATCGATATAATTGTTTTATTGATAGATATACACTTTATCAGCAAAATAAGCGTAATATAATAGGTTTATTAGATTTAGATGGTGATGAAGTACAGCATAAGGATTATATAATTAAGAACATATTAAAATGGAGGTTTATGTATGAAGTACAGTCACCGCATGGTTGTCATTTAATATATAATCATCATACACCTGATATATTTGATAAAGTAAAGGAATTACTTCCTCATAAAATGTCTTTAACCCCACAAACTATACTATATTATAATGATGAAAAGAACAGTTAATCTGTTCTTTTTATTTTTATATATGAAAGATTTAAATAATTATATAGTAGAAAAGTTAAGAATCAATAAAGATTCTAAATTAGATAAAAGGATTACTCCTTTTATCGAAAAGCTTATATCATTTTTATATCTTGATAAAAAAGACAATGCTGAATTTGTTGAAGGATTAATTGATGTATTCAACAGATATAAATTTGATGATTATACAATAGAAGTTGGAGATCATGATGCTACCGGTAATGTAAAACCAGGAGTATTTGCATTCAGTACATATACGTATCAAAGTACTAAATTCTTATGGTGGGAACATGCCGCTATTTTATTTCAGTCAGAAGACGGTGATATAAAAATCAAAAAAGCAAAAGGTAACTTAATTGGTATAATGTCTTATAAAACACATAATCCTGTATTAATAAAATATGAAGACAATAAATAATTACATATTAGAGAAATTAAAGATTAATAAAGATTCAAAGCCTAATTATATTGTAAAAGACGGTGAACCTGTTTTACTTGTATCTTTATATATCTTTAAATATACAAACAGGCCTAATGAATCTACTATTCAATTTTATGAATATGAATTTGATAAACGTAAATTAGAAGGAAATTTTCATGAAGTATTCAAGCCGAATAAAGAAGGATATTTACAACTTATAGAAAATACTGATCCGACTTTTAGATATTTAATTGCGATGCCAAGAAATAAAGCAATATCTTTTATGGAAAATACAATATTAAAATATGAAAAGTCTGGTAAAAATAGAAAAATAAATAAAGACGATTTATTAAATTATTTTGATGAAGATGTTGTAAATATGCCCAAAGAAGTAATTATTGAACCGCAACATACGGAAAGACATTTAGAAACTACATTAGAAAAATTAAAAAATGCAAAAGCTGAGTAATTACATATTAGAGAAACTTAAAATTGATAAAGATTCAAAGGTTCCTTATAAATATCATCCAAAAGATAAATGGGAATTAAGAGAAATTCTCAGAAAATGTATGGGTGAGAGGGGACATGATGCAGATCTCAATGATATTGATGTTTCTAAGATTACTGATATGACCGATTTATTCGGAGAATTTAAACATATCGGATCACAGTTTGAACCATATAATATTGATATATCAAAATGGGATGTTTCTAATGTAACTACTATGGAAAAAATGTTCCAAGAATTACCTAATTTTAATTGTGATTTAAGAAAATGGAATGTAAGTAAGGTAAAGGATTTCCATTCAATGTTTTTGAATTGTAAAAAGTTTAAAGGTGAAGGATTGGATAATTGGGATGTAAGTAATGCAGAAACTATGCAGTCAATGTTCTGTGGATGCAGGGAGCTTGATATTGATTTAAGTGATTGGGATGTAAGTAATTTAAAAGAAGCATCAGGTATGTTTATTGATTGTGAAAAAATGAATTTTGATTTATCTAAATGGCATCCTGATAAATTAGTAAAAGCTGGAACATGGAATATGTTTACAAGGTCAGGGTTTGATAAACTACCAAAATGGTATTAAAAAATAAAAGAGAACTGAGTTTTTCAGTTCTCTTTTTCTATAATATTAATGTATAATATAAATTTAATAGATATGGTTAGAATTTTATTGTTTGGTTGTATGCTTGGTATTTGTTTTATGTCCATATATCTTTTTGCGATGTGGATGGGTGATAAGAAAGTAAAACATGACGATGATGTGCTTATTCAATCAGCCGGTGAACTTAAAAAAGTAAAGAAAAACAGTGAAGACTGGTGGTATTCTGTACCGCATTGGCATGTAATGAGTAATGGTGAAAAGATTAATATTGCGGAATATGTGACATGGGAAGATTGGCATAAGAGACCCGAACAGGCTAGATATCAATTATGTTTGCAGATTGAAAATAGAATTTTGAAGACTACTGAAAATAATACACTTAATAAAATTACGATTGATTAATATATGAAAACAGGTATTGAACAGATTTCTGAAGAAAGGGTAAAACAGATTGCTAAACATGGTTATACTGCATATCATGATAATGGATATAAGAATAAAGAATTACTTTTTGGTGCATTGACTTATCTTAAGAAAGCTATGTGGGATAACGGTTTTAATGAAGAAGAAACATGGCCGTTTGAAAAACAGTATTTTAATGATGAGGGTTATGTAGAGAACCTTAAAAAAGCAGGTGCATTTATTGCTGCAGAGCTTGACAGATTAAATATCAATTAATATGAAAATACAGATTAGAAAAAGTTGTTTTGAAACTAACAGTAGCAGTATGCATGCTATTGTAATTACAAACAGTAAACCTGATACGGAATATATTGAATATCGTTCATTAAACTTTAAGGTTGGTGAATTCGGTTGGGAACATATCAGATATTATGATCCTGATTTTAAGGCTTCTTATCTTTGGACGATTATAGTAAATAATTTCCTTAAGAAAGTATATACAGGAGAAAAGAAGAAAATATCCTGGAGCGATCAAGAATATGATGAATATTATCTTGTTCTTGATGTAGAGAATCCAGAATATCAGCAAATAAAGAAAGATATTACAGATAAGCTTGCTGCTATCGGTATGGATGTTGATGAATGGAGACTTACTTTCCAGGAAGAATTTGCTAAAACTGATTGGGGAGGTATTGAAACAGGATATGTAGACCATGATCCTGGTATCGGTTTTGTAAAAGAAATTCTTTATGGTCCAGATGACAGATTTATCAGATTCTTATTCAATAGGGATTCTATAATTGAAACTTGGAATGATAATGAATGGGATACTGAAGAATATGTAAGTGAAAAACTTACAGAAGAATATTGGGATGAAGAGAAACAGGAATGGAAAGACGGATATTGGGAAGCGGAAGATTGGGCACATTTCATGTTACCTCCTGAAAATAGAATTGAATGGAAATATTTAAAAAGTAATTAAACTCTTAAAAAGTAATTAAACTCACATAAATAGCCCAAATTTTGATTTAAAAGAGTTTTGTATAATATTTATTATTTAATTAATTTAAATCAATTCTGGAGAGTTTTAGATAGTAAAGAATTGAAATTAAAATGTAATTCAAGACTCTAAATTATTTTAGAGTCTTTTTCTATATTATAATATAAATATTTTATAAAGTATATGAATAAATTTTTTGAAAAAATTGTAATTGCTGCAACAGCAATTCTTGTTATTTGTATTGTTGCATTTTTGATTGCCTGGCCGTTTATGCTTCTTTGGAACTGGTTAATGCCTGCTATTTTCGGTCTTTGTAAAATCGGATTCTGGCAGGGCTTGGGTTTATTAATCCTTTCTGGTATGTTATTTAGAAATTCTTCAAATTCATCAAGTAAGTAATATGAAAGTTCAGATTAGAAAAAATGTATTTGAAACAAATTCAAGTACTATGCATACTTTAATCATAAGTAAAGAATCAGATTATGATGCTTTTCTTCATGGTGATTTATGGGTTATTGAAACATATGATAATGAAGATAATGTAGAATTTCTTCCGGAAGCAGAAGCTATTGAAAAGAATATTGAAATATTGAAGAAAGAAGGATATGATAATGAACAATATTTTGATAATTATCGTAAATTAAAAAAATTCTGGGAAGCATTTTCATCTTTATATGATGAAGATGATGATAAGCAATATAATGATTGGGAATCATTTAAAGATGAATATTCTGTTGATTCACGATATGATTATTATCATGATTGGGATGATTTTTGGGAAGATATGCTATATGAATCATTTGAAAGAGTTATAGAAACTGAACATGGAGATAGATTAGTTGCATGGGGATATTATGGAAATGAATATTAATAAATAAACATTATTTTTAAATATAATAAATAAATATATATAATTTTAAATTATGAAAATCACATCAAAGTTTGATGAAGGTGCAAGTGTATGGTTTTTAAATCATATGGGTGCTGCTGATCAGGCATGCAAGTTCTTCGAAGGTACAGTTACTGCTGTACAGAGCTGGGATAAGTGGAGCGGATTCAGATATGATGTTTCTCACATTAGTCCTGAAGGCAATCAGATGAGCTACAATGTTATGGAAAAGGATATGTACAAGACAAAGAATGATGTTCTTGCTAACGCATTCGAAGAAAACGGTACACTTCCTGAAGTAGAGGCTCCTGCCGAAACTCCAGCTGAAACACCTGCTGCTTAATTAGATTAAACATATAGCAATTAATGAGGAGATTCTTTGAATTTCCTCTTTTTTATTCTATATTACAATGTAAAAAATATATTAGGCAAAAATATGTGCATTAAAAATTGGTTTAAAAAGAAAGAAGAAATGAAAAAGAATTGGATATATTACGGAGTATTTTTCTCTGAAAAGACCGGGAATGCAATCCTTAATTATGTAAAAAATTGGTTTGCTGAGAACGGTAAGGAATTTCCGGAGGACTGGAAGATTTACTGTGAGCATATGACTCTTGTTTATAATGACGGTAGCGAAGGTGCTCAGAAGTTTGCTGACGGTGTTGAACCATTCCTTGGTCAGACTGCAAGTATGAGAGTTCTTTCTATCGGTGTTTCCGACAGGGCTATTGCAATTGGTGTTGATTATAAGACAAACAATGAGCATTCTCATGTAACTGTTGCTGTTACTCCTGATGGTGGAAAACCTGTTGAAAGTAACTATATTGAAAATTGGACACCTGCTAAGGGTGATTTTTATGTAACTGGAACTTATAAGAAAGTTTGTTAATGGAGCAAAAACCTTTATATCGTAAGAATAATAAGACTACTCATAACGGGCATCCGCACCTTGATTTTTATTATGGTAAATATAACGGAACCCGCTATAAGTATGAACGTCATACCAAAAAATCAAAGTTTGAAGAAGAGAATGAGATTTCTTTTAAAGGAAATCATTATAAAAGTATGGAGGATGAATACAGATATGATTATACTCCACTTTTCAAATTCCTTCTTAAATGTACCGGAAAGAAATGGTCTGATGTTTGGAAAGAGTGCCAACAGAGGCTTAATACTACAGAACCTGTACTTTATCAGGTGATTAACATTAAGAAAAATGGTCTTCCTTATTTTTACGATATGACGGATGTTTATCCTCAACACAGGGCCGGTGAAGATACTTATTATTCAACACAATATGTAGATGAAAACGGAATTCTCCAACTTGTGAATAAGGACTATATTAAAGAGCATGCTGATTATCCAGATACTGAATGGGGAGAGTCATTTAACGGAAAGAACTGGGATAATAAAACAAAATCTTATAGAAAATATTAATATTATGGATACAGCAAAGGCAAAGGAGTTTATCTTTCTCGATCTATGGGATGATGAGAAGATATATATATCAAAGGATCTTCAGAAGCTTATTGATAAGAATGAAGGTACTCTTAGCAGTATTTATGCCGTTGTAGATACTGAAAGCGGTGAAAAGCTGTTTGAAATGGATTTTGCATATTCAGGCGAGCCCATTATCATGAGAGTATTTCTTCACAAGAAGTTTTTCATGGAGCATTATAAGTATCATGAAATTATAAAGCTTTAAGATATGGAATGGCATACATACGAAGCTAGACCTGAAATAAATGACTGCTGGCTGGACCCATATGGTACAAGATATGAGGTCCCGCCTTTTGGTCATAATCAGTTTGCAGAGGATTATCTTCAAAAGGAATATCCTATAGACAGGTGCAATGACTGGGCAGATGATCCTAATTTTTTCGGGTCTTATGAAGAGACACTTCAGAAGAGAGGTTGGGTAAGGTATACAAGTACTATTCATCGTTGGACTTGTGAAAGATGTTCTGACTTTGAAGCACATTATCCTCGTCCTACCAGAGCACAAAGAGACGCTATGTTTGAATTAACGGGTTATGATTATGATCATGACCATTTATGGGAGGTAACAAGTTAAAATTATGGGAGATATTTTTGTTATTGAAAAAATGGTTGTAATAGGTGTTTGGGAATTAATGTCCAATACTTATTATACCGATGAAAAGGTTGCATTGGATAATTGTCTTCATATTATAAAGAAAATGCAGAAAACCGATAAAAATTTTTGTACAAGGGTTACAAAACTAGAAGCGATTAAATAGTTATGACTAAAGAACAAGCAATAGAACAACTTAAACACTCAATAGATTTATGGTACGAATTCTGGGGTGAAGCAAGTCATTATATATCTGATGAAGATATTGAAGCAATTGAAACATTAATTAAGGAAATAAAAAGTAAATAATTATGAATATTCTCGGAGTTTATAAAAATGGCAATTATAATGTAACTATTCTTAGTGATGGTACTAAGATTCGTAGGACTGAAGAAGATGAATTTATTCCTGCATTTCCAGAGAACGCGGATGTAAAGATTACAGACAAATGTTCCCAGGGATGTGCATTCTGTTATGAAGGCTGTACTAAGGAAGGCAAACATGCAAAGCTTATGAATCCTGACGGAACATTTGCTCAGCATTGGATGAACACACTTCAGCCTTGGACAGAGCTTGCTCTCAATGGTAATGACCTTGATATTCCTGATCTTGATATGTTCCTTCTTAAGATGCAGGAAAAACATATTATAGTTAATATAACTGTAAATGAAACCCAATTCTTCAAACATGTAAATTATATTAAGTATCTTACTGATAAGAAGATGATTTATGGTCTTGGTGTAAGTCTTCAGAATGTTAAGTTTGAACCATTTTGGAATCTTATTAAGGATTTTCCTAATGCTGTTATTCATACTATTGCCGGTATTCTTACAGAAGAGGATATTCGTTATCTTATGAATAATCATTCTAAGGTTCTTATTCTTGGATATAAGACTCTTGGGCGTGGTATAGATTATAAAGAGAAGAATAAATTTATGGTTTCTTCTAAGATAGAGATGCTTAGAGAATATCTTCCAGAAATGGTGAATAAATGTAAGGTTGTTTCATTTGATAATCTTGCTATTGAACAGCTTGGCGTAAAAGAACTTCTTTTCAAGGATAAAGAAGATGAGTGGGATGAGTTTTATATGGGTGATGATGGTAACTTTACTCTTTATATAGATGCAGTTAAAGAAGAGTTTGCAAAGAATTCTTGTATGCCAAAGGATGAAAGATTTCCAATTGAAGGCAGAAGTATGACAGATATGTTTAATTTTATTCGTGATAAATATGAAATCAAACATTAAAAATTTTGTTGAAGAATATAATAAAAGAATGTCTTGGAATGCAGACATTATAAAACAACTTGGTAAGAAAAATATTCCTGCTAAGATTATTAATGATTATCTTTCTACTGAATTAATTAATGGAGAAAATTATGATTTAGAAAATGCTTCATTATATGAGTATGGACCGGATGATGCATGGGCCGGTACTCTTGAACTTCAGTTATTTAGTAATAAATCTTATAGAACAGTTTATTTTTGGGTTAGGCCAATTCAATCTGAAAATGAATATAAATCTGAAAAGATTGAAATTATAAAGAAGCAAATGAATGAAAAAATAGATGAACTTTATGAAAAAATAAAGGAATTGACTTCTGAATTTAAACATTATAATAAACTTAAGAAGATGATTGATAATATTAATCAATAATTTAATGAGGAGATTCTTTTTTGAATTTCCTCTTTTTTATTCTATATTATATTGTAAATGTTAAAAAAATATGGACAAGAACACAATCATTGAAATTTCTAAGCAAGTTCAAAAACGTGCTGAAGAACATAAAAGCAAACTTTTTGAAACATTTGATAGAGAAACAGAAGCAAGGTGGAGTGAATGTAATACAATCCTTGCAATGCTGACAGGATTTTTGAATAACAGTTAATTTATAAAAGAGGTTAATTAATTAACCTCTTTTTATTTTACTGAAAAGTTTGTCCATTTCAAGTTTTTCTGTTTATTATTAATTAAATAATAAACAGATTTTTATATGGCACAATATAATACATGCTTATGGTGTGGTAAAAAAATTAATAAATTAGATAATAATCATATTTATCGTTGTGAAAAACGTCCAAAAGAATTAACTAATGATGAAGTTAAATTAAAATATATAGCTTATAAACTTAATAGTGATGAAAGTATAATACAAAATATTATAGATGATTATACTAATTTATATTCATTACCAATGTTACATAATAAATATGGAATAGATTCTAAATCAGTTTATTTTATCTTAAATTATTATAATATTCCAATAAGAACTATATCTGAAAGTGCTAAATTAATTTCTCAAGAAAAATATAAAAAAACTTGTTTAAAACGATATGGCGTTACAAATGTATCTCAAACAAAAGAAATTCAAAAAAAGAAAGAAGAAACATTTTTAAAACATTATGGTGTAGATAATATTTGGAAAACAAAAGATTATACATTAAATATATGGAATTCATTTTCTGAAGAAAAAAAGAGAGATATTATTGAAAGAAGATATAAAAGTATAAATGAAAATAAAACATTTGGTTCAAAAATAGAATTAAAGGTTTTAGAAGTTTTAGATAATTTAAATATATCATATCAAAGATTTTATTTAATAAATGGATATAAACACCCATATGATATTTATTTAAATAACACAAAAATACTTATAGAAATAAATGGAAGCTTTTGGCATGCAGATCCAAAAAAATACAACCCAAATGATAAATTACCATTTCCAGGTAAAAAAAGAGGAATATTAGCTAAAGATATTTGGAAACAAGATGAAAAAAATATTAAAAAAGCTAATAAAAAAGGATATAAAGTTATAACAATTTGGGAAGATGAAATTAATAAACCAATTGAAGAATTAACTAAATATATAATTGATTTATTGAATTCTTAAAAAAATTGACTATATTAAAATGTAAAATAAATTAAATAAATATGAAATATCCACGTACATATCATTTACCTTGGTCTCCTGGTACAACTTCTGATGATAGAAAATTATCAGGAGATTGGTTTAAATATTATAAAGGAAAAGAAGTAATAATTACTGAAAAAATGGATGGGGAGGGAATTCATTTTACTCATTTTGATGTATTTGCTCGTTCTGATGGAGCGCCTACTCGTTCCCCTTGGTCAAGAAATCTTTGGGATAAAGATGGATTACTATGGAAAATAAAAGATAAAATTTCAGAAAATGAACAAGTTTTTGGAGAAAATCTTTTCGGGGAGCATTCTATTCATTATGATAGATTAACTGATTATTTTTTAATATTTGCAGCATGTAACTTAGATAAAGATATTTTTTATTCTTGGGATGATGTTTGCACTTATGCAGATATTCTTCATCTTCCACATGTACCTGAACTTTGGAGAGGCATTATTGAATCAGAAGACCAATTAAGAGTACTTGTTGATAAGTTTGTTCATGAACCTTCAAAATATGGTCCGGAAAGAGAAGGTGTAGTAATTCGTGTTGCGGATGAATTTCCTATAGATGAATTCAGCCATTATGTATGTAAGTGGGTACGTCCAGGCCATGTTACTACGGGGGAACACTGGACTAAGAATTGGAAACGTGCTAAGTTAATTTGGGAATATAATAAAAATGAAAAAACGTAAAAAATATATTTTACCATTTATTACTGAAGAAAGATATCTTATTTTATATGAAAAAGATACGTTTGAAGTAGGACATTGGTTAGGAACACATGATTTTCAATTTAATGATTGGGAACATGGTGCAGAAATATTTAAGTATACATTAGAAGATTTGGAAAAATTAAAAGAATATGGTAAATTATGGTGTAATATGTCGGATAATGATTTTGATAAATTATGTGATATAATTGCAGCATTTGATAATATTAATTAAAATGAAAACGAAACGAATCTGTAATAAACTTAATAAACTTATTTCTGAAAAGAAAGAAGGTTTTATTGATGAAGTAAATAAAATCATTTATGATCTTTATCAAAAGGGTGGAGAGATGTATTGGAACAGAGAGGTTTGGATTGATAATAATTGCGATGATAAAAGATGTAAAGATTTAGTTCGTAAGACAGATAAAGTTATGTTTGTTCCTTCTGATGATGAACAAGAACACCCTGGAGTAGTAATTAGATATAAATAATTTAATTATGACAATTGAAGAAACTTTAAAGATAAAAACCAACGGTACTCTTTATGATAAAGACTATAAGCGTAAAGGCCTAAGTTCAGGTAGGCGCGGAGATTTTAATAATCTTTATTTAGAGAAAGTTGATGACGGCTATTCGATATTCGGTTATAGTTCTTGGAGTAATAAGTTAATGGAGATAAATGAACTGCGTCATATTGATCCAGATCAGGAGTATTGTCCAAGCTCCGGTGTTTGGTTAGGCGGCTGTAGATACTTATATTTAAAGAAATAAACATTATGTATAAGTTTGTAAAAATACGTATGAAGTACGGGTCTGAAAATAAACAGGCCTGGTGGTATTTTATACCTGACTCTATTAAACAGGTTACGGAGCATTTTGAAAAGATTTTCGGTCAGGAAATTCATGCAGGTATAAAAGATAAGATGGCTGCTATTGAATATAATAAGCATCCAGAAACAGGATGGAGACATGCTGTTGATGTATTAAATATGTTCAGTGGTAATAATTGGTTAGAAGATGCTGTTAAACTTGAGAATCAAGTATTTCAGAATCGTATTAAAGATTTTCTTAAATATGGAAAGATTTATCTTGCAGACGGTGTGCAGCAACTTATATTTAATGAAGATGTTCATGAAATTGTAGAAGAAGTTGAATGTGATGAACTTATTTATCCACGTGAAGCACATTTTCATATTGAAGAAGTAAGATATATGCAATGGGATGTTCCTGGTTATCCTAAAGGTGAACATTGGTATGCTAAGATTGGTAATATGGATGTTAAGGATAAACAAGGCAATATGAAGTGGAATACTAAGGAAGAAGCAGAGAAAGCTGCTGAATGGTTTTGTCAAGAATTAAATTGGCGGAAATATTTTAATCATGAATAATTATGTATAGACTAGACAGACACCTTGGACATGAATTTATAGTAGAAGATGCCAGGGGACATATGTATGTTTGTTATCGGGATGAAAATCATGAGATTCATTCTATTGATGAATCTGATGATTTTTACATGGTTCCGCCATTTAATATATTTGAACGTAATACTGAATATACTGGTAAGAAAAGAAATACTGGAGGAACAATAAAAATTGTTGATTGTTATTGGCCTTCAATGAGTGAATGTGAAAATTCTGCCTTTGATATCCGTGCCAAGATTCAGTTTAAGGATCAATATGGTGAATGGTATCAACCCGGAGATATTGATATTTTTGAAAATAAACAGTTTAATTGTAAGTTTGATATTAATTTTATTGTACAACAATTAAATAATTTTAAAATTCAATTAAACAATACATCAAAAATTTTATCAGAATTATCAACATTTAAATGGGAAAATTCATTAAAGAACAGTAATATTAATTTGAAATATTATGAAAGATATTAAAGATTTTAAAAAAGTTCATTACTACAGTGGTGAGAAAGAGCTGACTGATGAAGAAGCTCATAATTTGGGTATTTGTGTTGATCCTGTAAATGGAGATTATGATTCTCTTGATGAACGTGCTTATCAGGCAGCTTATGATATTTCTAATGACTGGGCTAAAGAAGTTCCTGATTGGAATGATGTAAAGAATGCATTTAAAAGAGGTGTAAAAGAAACTCTTGAATATGTATTGTCAAAATATGACAGATGTGGTGCTGGCTCTGATAGAATCGCTGAACTGATGTGGGAATTTGAAGATATTTTAAAAGAAGATTAGAAAAAGAATAATTATGATACAATATCCTTCGGAAGAAGATCTTAAGAAATTAAGAATACTTCATGATAAAATTAAAAATCATGAGTTTAGAAAAACTCCTGAAAAATATTTATTAGATGAATATAGTGAATTGCTTGATCATGAAGCTATGAATTATATTGGTCGTTTTTGTCATGCTGATTATGATGAAAAAAATCATAG
>Ga0310696_10000792_pt1 | contig 47174 bp, 30 predicted proteins | sample AusTroGonzalo_MG_4_FD_203885 | JGI IMG/M metagenome (GOLD analysis project Ga0310696, IMG submission 203885) | Bovine rumen microbial communities from tropical cattle in Woodstock, Queensland, Australia - Gonzalo_02 (v2) (version 2) | ecosystem: Host-associated > Mammals > Digestive system >... | reverse complement strand
AGCGCATCAAGGCGCTTATGGCGGAGGCCTCGGTCTATGACGAGGACCTTGAGGAGAGCTTCATTCTCGGTGGCGGCCCGGGCGGCCAGAAGACGAACAAGACGTCGAACGTAGTGCGGCTTTCGCACGAGCCGAGCGGCCTCATGGTGCGTTGCGGCGAGACGAGGAGCCGCGAGACGAACCGCTGGCTTGCGCGGCGCATGCTCGCCGAGCTCATTCTCGAGCGTGAGCGGGGCCGCAAGTCGGCCGCGCGGCAGGCCGCGGAGAAGATTCGCCGCCAGAAGCGCCGCAGGAGCCGTCGCCAGAAGCAGAAGATGCTCGACGACAAGCACGCACATTCGGAAATCAAGCGCCTTCGCAGGACAATTCCGAGTGACGACTGAATTTATGGTATAATATCACCCGTCTTTTCGACACGGGGCGTTGCACAGCCTGGTAGTGCGTCTGCTTTGGGAGCAGAATGTCGGAGGTTCAAATCCTCTCGCCCCGACCACTTTCCACCCAATTCCCTTACGGTAAAATAAGGGCTTTGTCCAATGTTTGGCACTGGCGTGGTAAGAAATCAACCTTGCGGCCGCTTTATTATCGTGAAAGGACATCTGATGAACAACCAGAGAAAAGTCAGAGAACAATGGCAGAATGTGCGGGCGTAGGTGTTGTGAGCTAAGAGAAAGTATTAACTTTTTTGAATTTCGCTCACATGCGGAATCTGGAATGTGATATAATACAAAAGAATGACTTAGGAGGTAGTTAAGTGCCTTTAAAAAGCAGAATGAGCTTAACGCGGAGGATGTTGAACGTCAAGGCAACGTCCTTTGTGCAGTCGTGCCTTGACACAATTCGTTAAACAACAGTCAAAAAGGAAAAGGCAAATGAAGAAACTAATGGTTGGTTTGATGTGCGTTGCATCAGCTGGTGCAATTTTCGCACAAGGCGCGCCAACTCAGGCGGCGGTCGAGGAGTTGCCTTCAGAGGCAAAGATTTCGACCGAACGAGGAGCTGATGAATTGATGCAGGAGTTCCTTGCCTCCCGTCCAAACGGTGGGTGGGGCGAAGGTACGAATCAGGGTAAGAACGGTATCTTCGTGGTTGAAAAAGGCGTTGGCGCGATTCAAGCGAAGCCTGATTCCATCAGCTACAATGATGCGCGTGTCCGGGCATTTGACAAGGCGATGTTGGACGCCAAGGCGAAATTGGCGGAGTATCTCGAGACGGAAATCGCCACAGCGGCGAGCTACTCCTATATCGAACCTCCTATGGGCGAGAAGACCGCCGATCAGGAACTTGCGGAAGCAATCGCCAATCAGCCTGACGATTCTATCCTCGGCAAGGCGAAGTTACTTGTCGATAAGAAGCTTGATAATCTCCTCAAGAAAGAAGGTTATGACGCCAATGCGGCTCGTGCGCAGGGCAAGGCGAAGGCTGAAGAGATCAAGGCAAAGCTTGCTGCAGTAACAGGCCGGGAATCGTACAAAAAGATGGTGAAGAATGCCGCGCAGACTGTTCTTTCCGGAGCTCAGGCGTTCTACACGGTCGAAGTTACGAAAGGAAGTCGTGCGGAAATTGGCGTGGTTTTGATTTGGAGTCCCAAGCTTGCCGAGATGGCGAGTTCGCTTGTTACCGGGAAGCCTGTCGCCGGCGCTAAGCCGAAGACTACCGTGAAAGACCAGATCAACAAGGATCCTGACGTGCTGCTGACGACATTTGGTGTCCAGCAGAAGATCGATGAGACTGGTGAGTATGTTCTGGTCGCATTTGGTCAATCTGGTGCCAGAAATACTAATTCAGCGTCTGTGAATATGGCGAAAAGGAAAGCCAGGCAGAATGCACAGGCTATGATTCGTTCTTTTGCCGGCGAGACGGTTGCGTACTCGATGGCTCAGGATCAGGCAGAAGAAACGCTAGATTTTGGCGAAGACAGTATCCCTGACATGCGTGATCAGAGTGCTGCGAGCGCGTTCATTAATACCGGTTCCGCCAATTTGAAGATCAATGGTTTGGGGACTGCATATAGCTGGAATGCCAGACATCCGATAAGCGGCCGTATGGTTTATGGCGAGGTCGTCACATGGAAGCCGTCTGCGGCTGCTGTCGCAAGGAGCGTCAAGTCGAAGATTGAGTCGACGGCAAAAGATGGGGCGGAGGGGCGCAGAACGGTGCCTTCCGCCAATGCCTCTGGGTTGGATGGCAAGGTCAAGCCAACCGCGACCGAACGTGTCAAGGCTGCGAATCAAGGTGACGAGGATGCGTTTTAATAGCGCATTATCGTTTGTTGTTGCTCTTGTGGCTGGCGGCAGTTTTGCCGCCAAGCCGCAGGAGGCGTTCAGTAGCAACCGCGATTCTGTCCTTGCCGGAGACTGTTACAAGGCGGACGGCTATTACTTTGGCGTTGGCAGCGGCATTGTCAGAAGTGCGAGATCGGCTTCGGATAATTTTGCCAAGGAGAAAGCGGTACAGGATGCAAAATCATGCTTACTTGGCCGCAAGGCTGTAGAGGGAGTCGCTTGGCCCAAGTCATTAGACAGTCATTCAATTGCTGTGCTTTCGCGACTGGTCTATAAATATGTTACTGTCCGGGCAAGTATCAGCGAGATTGAAGTGATTTCGGTTGAGAAGACTGATGCTGTGGCATATACGGCGGTGGTGGCAGCATCAGACGCGAATCTCAAAACAGTACCACGTGCATCATTTGACGAGGTTAAGCAAATCCTTTTGGACCCGCATAGGCTTAAGGCTAATTTTATGAAGCATCCAAAAGAATTATACGACTTCTACCTCACGCAGAAGAAATTGCCTGATGAACTTTCAAAGATTGACTTTACGGATTGGAACGCCGAACAGCTAGATTTATTTTGCGGTATTCCACAGCCCAATGTCAATACCAATGCAGTCGCTGAAAAGGTGGAGGCGGGCATGTCGGAGGCCCCGGGACACTCGGTGCCTGGAGAGCTGGATGGAGCAAGGAAAGAAGACGGAGTCATTGTGAACGTAAATGAAACAATTGATTTTTAATTAAGGGAAGTCAGGAGGAAACCATGAGACATTATCGTGGGCTTTTATGGCAAATCTTTTTGGGTTGCACCTTCTCGTTGCTGATGTGTGCTACTGGCTGTAAAAAAGAACAAAATGAGCCAGTCGGGGAATGCGAGATCCTAATTTCCGGGATGTCGGAATATGAACTGGAAAGCAAGGGGATTGAAGAGGGGCTTCAGAAGGATGGAAATAGCGTGGTGGAAGGCCGAGCGGGTTTTGAAACGCATCGGCATTCCGTTGAAGACATCCGTATTGCAGCATATATGGAAGCGCTTTGTAAGATAAGTGAAACAATAAACACATCAGTTCGTGCATCAAAAGTTCAGGAATCAGATAATCCAAAGAGCAGTTCAAAGAGCCTTATAACTCGATCAGAACTCGCATTTGGCGAGTGCGTTATAACGTCAGCTTCGCATATGCTGCAAGAGAGCGAAGACGGGGATGACGGCGCCTTTAAACGCGAGATTGAATTTTCTAAAGGGCATGATCTGCTGTATCGATTCTCATACGAGGAGCCGAAAGGTGGTGGCGAAGTCGTGAGTTTGAAAAACAAGTTGAAGCTTGGTGAGTTGATGAAACTGTTGGCGGCTTCAAAATACACTGTAAAAGTGATTTCGGAGCGTGCGATCCTTGAGGGGCGTGGCGATCTGAAAAAAGACGGAGGCATTGATGAGGTTGCTAAGTTCAATGCTGTAGAAGGTGGTAGCGTCGCGTTTGTGGTGGTGCTAGATGTAAGTGGAATTGAGGTGTATGAAAAGGAATGAGCATTGGCTGTGATTGAGTATCTTGACACTTCAATTACAAATGCCTTCCGCCAGACGCTTGGCGGATTTGGCGTCATTTATGTCTTGGCCTTTGTCTTGTGGCTAGTGAGTCGGAAAAGGCGTAGTTGCGGAGCTGGGACGATGGGGCGGGCCTATTATTATCTTGTTGCTCCGGGGGTGGCGTTTCACGAAATGTCCCATGCGATTGGCTGTTGGCTGACCTTGACTCGCGTTCACAAGATCGTGTTGTTCGAGATTAAGGACGGCCACTTGGGGTATGTGGTTCACAGCCAACCCAGCGGGCGTGTTCTCGGACCAATAAAAAACTTCATTATTGCGACCGGGCCTGTATGGATGGGGTGCCTGGCGGTCGTTCTTTTTGGACGGTTCCTTTCGGGGGCGGGGTTTCTTCCCGTATACGGGCAAACATTTGACGGCGCGACTCCTGGAATCATTGAGTATGCGTTAGGGGTTGTGATGGCTGCCTTGGGGATGTTTGTTTCGCTAGTCTGTGTGTGGAATTGGACATCGCCCCTTTTTCTGATTGCACTATACTTGTTCTTCTGCATCACTTCTGAAATCGTTTTAAGCGACGTTGACATTTCGCAAACATGGAAAGGGCTTCTTTTAATAGTCGCTTTCATATTCTTATTCAATTTCCTGCCGGGAATCAATACGTATGCCTCCCGAATTTCCGATTGGGCGGCGAATGGAGTATTTGTAATTCATTCATCGTTGGTTTTTGTGTTAATGGTAGACGTTGCGTTCCATTTGCTGTTCAAGCTGGTTGGCGGTGTCATCTTCAGAAGAAGGAGGCATTTATAATGCTGACGCTGATTTGCAATCTCGTGTGGTTTCTGCTTGGTGGCTTCTGGCTCGGCCTGGGTTGGGTAATTGCAGGGCTGTTGTTCTGTTGCACAATCATAGGGATTCCGTATGGCGTCGCGTCGTTCCGGATAGCCGGTTTTGCGTTTTTCCCGTTTGGCAAGGACATTGTTCGCAGCGGCAATGCCGGCGCCTGCACTTTTATCTTGAATGTCATTTGGGTGGTGTTTGCCGGATTTTGGCTGTGGTTGGCGGCAATCATCGAAGGCATCGCATTTTGCCTGACCATTATTGGAATCCCGTTTGGTTTTGGGTGTTTTAAGATCGCCAAGGTGAGTTTCGCTCCGCTTGGCAAAAGGGTAGTCAGCAAGTGAGGTGGAGTATGCACAAACTGGTATTCTCACTATCTGTGTTTGCGGCGTTGTTTGCCAACGCAGAGATGCAGACTGTCACCGGTTACGGGACAGGGGATGATCTATCGCAGGCGATTGTCGCTGCGAAAGTCGACGCGGTTTTAAATGCCGGCGGGCGTACCTCGGTTTTGTCCGAAGCAAAGCAAGACCAATTGATTAAAGACGAAGGGAAGTCCGAGAATGAAGCGTGTCTCGTCTCGTACGAAGTGGTAGAAAAGGGAGATTCCTTCGACGGCACCTACGTCAGAATCAAGGCGAAAGTTTCAAAAGATGGGGATTTTGCCCTAAAGGACGGTAAGGCGGAGATACTTGGCGAGGGAGTCGCTGCAAATGGCCGCGATGCAATAGTCTTGGCAATGTGTAACGCCATATTGGAGTCTGGATCAAAGATTAAGGCTGTTGTGAAGTATGAGAACGAGCAGTTGGCGGCAGATGATGCCAGTATCGAGGCGCGTGGAGCCGTTGTGTCCTCTGTAACGGAGAGCGCGGAGTCAAATCGAGCAAAAGTCCGATGCCGTATCTATCCTGATGCAGGGAGTCTGGCAGGATTTCTTCCGAAAACGCTCGCTGGAGTCGGAGGGGGGAAGAATGCTGCGGTTGCGGAATCCGCGGCTCGCCGTGACATGGTGCTAAGTTGGGGCTCCGAATTCGTCGTCCGATCTTTGTACAAGGGCGGGGAGCTGCAGTCATTTGCGGCTGAACGAAAATGCGACGCCTACATCTCCGCAAGCATGGCCGGTGACTCGGCCGGAATGCCAGATGGCCAAGCCAAGGTGACTGGCACGAGGTTTCATGATGAGAAAGGATTGGCATTGTCCGAGCATAGGCAGTCAGAGGGGATTGGATGCGGGCCGGACGTGGTCGCTGCCCATAAGACGGCCCTTTGCGATGCTTTTGTGAACCTCGGATCTCATGTGACGATGGTTGCGAGCTACGACAAGGAACGCCAGACAAAAGAGGAGGTGACATATAGCAGCGCGTATAATTATTTCGGGGAGGATCCGGCGGCCCCGATTTCGGTAGACGGCGAATATCTTGTGAAGACTTCGATTCGTGCGGGTGGAGGACTTCCGGAAGTAGATGCGGGAATTGAGCAGAGCGTTGAAACCGTCGGGTACGGCAAGGGGAAGGCTGAGGCGGTTAAAGACGCCAAGCAGCGAGCGGTTGATGTGGTGTTTGGAAGTCCAGTCAATGTCTGTGTAAGAGAGAGAGACGGGATGGTTGTCGAGGCCACATATTCTGCCACGCACTCGCCAAAGGGATATGTTGATAGATACGAGCTTCTCTCGGAGGACAATAGTACTGGGGCGACCATCGTGACAATCAGAGCTGTTGTCAAGAATCACGATGGGGATTCCAATGGCTGGAATTGGCTCATGGCTACGATAGCCATCGTTCTTATGTGCGTGGTATTCATGGGTGTCAAGAAGAAGATGGGCGTCGTGGCATTGACCGTTGTCTGGATCTTGGCGGCGATTGCGCTGTTTGCAACGGGCCATTGGGCTGTTGGCATCGCGGCGATTCTAACTGGCCTTGGCGCGGCAAAAGCCGATGACTGATTTTATGGAGGATGCAAGATGAAAGAAATCTACATGGGTAAAATCGCGGCAATAGCCACCTTAGTGGCTGTTGCCTGTTCAATGACCGCCTGTACCTCGTTGCAGAGTCAGATGAATTCCTACGATTCGGATATCCGATCCAAGATGGATGACGGTCAGTGGAATTCTGCCAAGAGGATCATTGACACGGCACAGTTCAAATGTGAACCTTCTGAAAAGGCGGAGGTTGACGCCTGGAGAACTCGCGAGCACATTCAAATGAAGAGCGCTTTTGCAAAGACACTTCAGCCGACGGTTGATAAGGCCCGAGAGCTTTATCTGGGCGGCGCGTTCACAGAGGGCGAGAAGGTCCGTCAGTCATTGAAAGAAAAGTACTATGGAGGACAGGGCGGGAGCGAGCCGGCAAAACTGCTCTCGCTGAAGCTTTTCGACGCGGGCGCGGAGAACGGTGTGCCCGAGTGCCTGGCGCCCTGCATTGAACTTGCCTGGATTCAGATGCTGAGCGATCGCAATATCGCTCGGATGATAACCGCGTACAAAGGGTATCTCAAGCAGGCCGTTGAACTCGACGTCAACGGAGGGAAGAAATCCATAAAGCAGTTCGATTCTATTGCCGCCGGTTATAAAAAGGTTGAAAAGTGGAAGGACAAAATCGATCTTTTCATGGAGAAGCTGGCCGATCCCGAAGTCCGTCGCTGGACCCCGATTGATCGCTCGCAGTATGCGTTGGTGATTAAGAAAATGGAGGCGGCCCGTGATGAATTTCTGAAGGTGTATAGGACTAAACGATGGAATACGCGGGTGCTTGACCGCAAGCAGGACTACAAACGGGTGGCTGAGATGACGGCAGCTCAGGATTACGATGCGGCCATGCAGGTGCTTTCTGCCCATGACTGGATTATTCAGCCGATTGGGCTTGAGGGGGCCCTGGATTTTGACGATCAGGCAGAGCGTGCAAAGGTTGCGAGCTCTGGTTTGGGGGAGTACCAGGCGCGGCAGATAGCTAAATTGGACACTGGCGTGCGGTATCATAGATATGATGTCCGCCGCAGCATGATTTCCGCGCTTGTGGTCGGGCGCGCGCATGTTGATGACACGCGCGACAGGCGTAAGCTTCGGGAGGCTGGACGTGTCGCGCAGATGCAGGCCCGGTCCGAATTTGTTCGTTATCTTGGAACGTCAATTTCTGCCGTCACCCAGCAGAAGGCGTCTGAGGTCGATGATGAGTTCCATCAGAGTTTTTCGTCAGAGAACAAGGAGGTAGCCGAAGCCGAGGTATCAAATCTTGTTGTGTTGGCAACTGGCGTCGACGGTGAAGATGTTGTCATTGTCCTTGGTTGGCGCAGTCCGGATCTCGGGATGATCACTCCTGCGCCGATGCATAGGGTTGAGGGCGGGGGCAACTTCACGGTGTCGCCGTCCGTAGGCGCATATCTGTAATGACAATAATAAGAGGGAGACGAAATGAAAGTAACGATGAAAATTGCAGTGGCGCTTCGGTATCTAACCCCGAATGGCATCGTTGATGCGGTTGGAGTGAATAGATAGGCGCCAAGGGCAACGATATGGAAAAGCGCGTTGATCAGTGGAAGCGGAAGCTTCTGGACCTATCGCTTCGAAACCCGCTGTTGAATGCGCGGGACGGTGCGAAGTTCCTGCCGTTTGACGGCGGAACTCCGTATGGTGGTGGGGCCGCGACAACAGAGGTCGCGCCGTACACTCCGCCTGAAGCCGGCGATTCCGTGCCGTTCAGGACGACCCTTCCGGAGAAAGAGATTCGGAAGAGGTTGAAAGAGCTGTACTCGGCAAGTCGTTCGATGTACAACGAGACGGGCGTGAATTCGCTCTATGTCGCAGTTGGATTCCTAAGCTGGCGCGAGAATGAAAGCGACGAGTTCCATCAGGCTCCGCTTCTCCTCGTGCCCGCCCAGCTGGTTCGGCAGACTGCATCGCCTGGGTACAAATTGCAGCGCACGGACGAGGATGCTGCGGTTAACTTCTGCTTGCTGGAGCTTCTAAGGAGTCAGTTCGGGATCCCTATCAAAGATGTCTCCGGCGGAGGCTTCGGCGACGGCGACCCTGACTTCACCGCCGTGTTCAGGTGCTTTGCCGATGCCATTCAGAACAAGAAGGATTGGTCGATTTCAACGGGAATTGCACTCGGCATTTTTTCGTTCTCGAAAGTGGTGATCTGGAAGGATCTGACAGACCACTTCGACGAATTTAGGAAAAATCCGTTTGTTGCGCATTTGGCGGAAGGAACTGGGCTTTACGACGACGGTGTTAAGGTCTTCCCGCCTGAGGAGGTCGAGAAGCACATTCGCCCTGCGGAATTGCTTTGCCCGTTGAGCGCAGACTCATCTCAGCTGAGAGCCGTATTGTATTCGGAACTTGGCAAGTCGTTTGTCTTGCACGGGCCGCCCGGTACTGGCAAGTCGCAGACGATAACGAATATCATTGCCGACAACCTGGCAAAAGGCAAACGCGTTCTCTTCGTGTCTGAGAAGAAGGCGGCGCTCGATGTCGTGTACAAGAGGCTTTCTTCCGTTGGCCTTGCCCCGTTCTGTCTTGAGTTGCATTCCAACAAGTGTGACAAGGCCAATGTCATGCGGCAGTTTGCAGAGTCGCTTGGCGTGGCGCCGGTTAGAAAGCCATCAAAGTGGCAGCAGACTTGCTCCGACGTTGAGTCCTCGTTTGCAGAGATAGGCGCTTATGTCAGGGACCTCCATAAGCCATGCGCCAACGGCATGACGGCGTGGGGCTGCATGGCGCGCCATGCCGGGAGACATCCACAGGCGGATGCGTCGCTGATCAGCATGAACGCAGCCGACGTGCCAAATGACGCGCTCGCCGCGCTCGGAAAAGTCATTCAGGAACTGGCCGAGGAGTGGAAAGGCGTAGACAAGTCAGACTACGACGCCTTGCAGTGTGTCTGCGTAAGCGACTGGTCGCCGGGATTTGAGACGTCGGTTGGCGATCATGCCGAGTCAATTCTTGATGCGCTCTCTGATCCAAAGCCCTTAAGACGCTCACTTAAGGTTCTATGGCGTGCAACGATGGCGAGGCTCAAGGGAACAGTCAAGTATCCGTTCTTCGATGGAACCCTGGAGGATCGGCGCGCAAAGATGCAGGGAGTCAAGGACCATCTGGACGGACTTCGTCTTGTGCTTTCGTACCGCGTTAACAGGAGAAAGGCCGTCAAAGCGGACTGCCTGAAGTTCGTTGAGGCGATGGAGTACGGAAGATTTGCCTGTGACGAGGCTGTGCGGGTCTTCGAGGACAGTTGCGCGGAAAAGACCCTTAACACCCTGATATCGAGGTCGAAGGCGCTTTCTGGCTTTTCCGGTGTCAAGCACGAGGAACGCATCTCCCGGTTCCGTGAACTGGACAAGGCGTATACTGATGCGTCACAGAAGATGATCGTATCCATGCTGTCGAAGAGGCGCGATGCAATCGAGCATCCACCTGTTGCGAAGCCCGTTCATGGCGACGCACAGGCTGGCGGCTCGGGATCGATGCCGGAAATGGATCCGGAATTGAAGCGGCAGATGGCGGTCTTGAAACGCGAATGTGAGAAGAAGAAACGCTTTATGCCTCCGCGCAAGCTCCTCTCCGAGACGAAGAGCCTTGCCATGCGCCTCAAGCCGTGCTTCCTCATGAGTCCGCTTTCTGTTGCGCAGTACCTCCCTGTCGAAGGTGACCTCTTCGACATGGTCGTTTTCGACGAGGCTTCGCAAATGACCGTGTGGGATGCGGTCGGCGTCATTGCCCGTGGCAAGCAGTTGATAGTGGTCGGCGATCCCAAGCAACTGCCGCCGACGAACTTCTTCGTGAAGGGAGACGTGAAGGAGGAGGATCGGGAGGACGACCCCGCCACAGAGGATCTTGAGAGCGTTCTCGACGAGTGCCTCGCGAACGGGCTGTATTCGGCATACTTGAACTGGCACTACAGAAGCCGCCATGAATCTCTGATAGCGTTCAGCAATCGGAATTACTACGAAGACCGACTGAACACGTTCCCGGCGGCAGAGGTCAACGACCGACTTGGGGTGTCGTTCAGGTATGTGGACGGTGCCCTGTACGATCACAACTCCCACACCAACAAGACCGAGGCCGAAGCGCTTGTCGACTTCCTGTTCGAGCGTCTCGAAAATCAGTCAGAACGCAAGAGGAGCTGGGGAATTGTGACGTTCAGCGTGGCACAGCAGAGGCTGGTCGAAGACCTGATCGACAAGAGAAGCGAAGGTTGCGACTGGGCTGCAGACTTTTTTGATGACTCCAGGCCAGATGCGTTCTTCGTCAAAAACCTCGAGAACGTGCAGGGCGACGAGCGGGACGTGATCATCTTCTCGATTGCATACGCGCCTGATGCCCAAGGGCGCTTCGCGATGTCGTTCGGCCCGATAAACAGGCCTGGCGGGGAGCGTCGACTCAACGTGGCCATTACCAGGGCGAGGGAGCAGGTTGTCATATTTGCGTCGACGCATTCCTCAGATATCCACGCGGAGCGCACGAATTCTGTTGGCGTGAAACATCTGAAGGCGCTTATGGAATATGCCGAGACTGGACACCTCGAGGGGGGCACGGCCAAGGTTGGCGTACAGGATGTGGCTGGAATCAAAAAGGCCGTATGCGACTGTCTTGCCGCGAACGGCTATTTGTTCGAGACAGATGTCGGCATGTCGTCGTACCCAGTCGATGTCGCCGTACATGACCCCGAGAATCAGAACAGGTTTGTCCTCGGCATCGAGTGTGACGGCGAGAAGTACGCAGCACAGCACACCGTGCGGGACAGGGATGTCCTCCGCGATTCCGTCCTTGAGGGCATGGGTTGGAAGCTTTTCCATGCGTGGAGCGTTGACTGGACGTTCGACAGGAAGCGGGCCGAGCGGCGACTTCTGGAGTCATTGCCCAAGATAGAGCGCCGATAGGTTGAGCCCGAGCAACTCCAAGTAGGTGCATCAATATTAGTATTGAAGTAGGAGCCATGAGATTGAGCAGCATTAGAAAGACGATTTTCAAGATAATCCAGCCGGCCGAGAGTGGGAATTTCGGCAGCAGGATGTTTGACTTGTTTATCACTGCGCTCGTTTTACTGAGCGTTATTTCTGTGTTTGCGACAACATTTGACTTGCCTGGGGGTTGGCTCGAATGTCTTCGCATCATTGAAGCGGTGATCTCCATCGTGTTTACGATAGAGTATGTTCTGCGGCTTTTCACTGCTGATTTGCTTTATCCCGACATCCGGCCTTGGAGGGCGGCGATTCGACATGTCTGTTCTGGCTTGGCGATTATCGACTTGCTGGCCATTCTGCCGTTCTACCTTCCTATGTTTCTGCCGTGCAACCTGTTGGCGATTAGAGTTTTCAGATTGCTGCGATTGATGCGGGTATTCAAGCTAAATCGCTATTTTGAGTCTCTGTCGGCCATCGGCGAAGTGCTGCATGCGAAATCTCGCGAACTGTTTGGGGCGATGTTTATTGTCATGCTGATGCTTGTCCTCTCGTCGCTTGCCATATACGAGGTAGAGCACGATGCGCAACCAGGGGTTTTCAAGAACGCATTTTCTGGCCTCTGGTGGGCGGTGGCGACATTGACAACGGTCGGCTATGGCGATATTTATCCTGTCACGGTTCTTGGCCGCGTATTCGGCGCAATCATTGCGCTTCTGGGCGTCGGACTGGTCGCCATCCCGACGGGCATCATCAGTTCAGGTCTGATTGAATGCTGGGACAGAAGCAAGGAAGGCCTCGCGCGCTACAAGTTTAGGGATCATGGTCTTGTCATTGGCTGGGACTTTCAGGGGCCGTCGTGCGTTAAGGAATTGTTGAGAGAGTGCACGGAGGTCCTTGTCGTCAGCGGAATGGACGCCAAGGCGATCCGTCGCGAGCTGGAGCTGTCCATCCGAACTCGGGATCTGTCGCGCGTATATATCTACAATGGACTTGTCACTACAGGGGAGAGCACGCTTGCCAGCTCATGGCCGGAATTAAGCAAGAAGATTGTAATTCTTGGCGAACGGAATGGACTCGACAATGACGGCGCAAACTTGCATGTTGAACGGATATTGCGCAGCTATATCAAGAAAGCGTCGGCAAACCTGCCAGTCAGGCGTCCGCCGATCAAGGTCTATTTGCACATCGAGGACGCAGTGCTTTATACACAGGCGTTGGCGATGCCCAAAGAGGGGTTCTTGGAGAATGACGATCTGATTGATCTGGAAGTCTATAATTATTACGAGAGTTGGGCGTGGCGGTGCTGGTCTCTTAAAGATGCCTGTGACAAAGATCGAGACGGATGCTCGGACAATGAACACGAGGGGTCGCCGTATCTGCCATTGAGGCACAGGGCGGATGCCGAACGCGTGGAGCTTTTCATTGTCGGTTCAAGTATGATGGGGCAGGCGATGGCAAACTACGCAATGCCGCTTATGAACTATGGCGAGGATCGCAAGCATTGCAAGATCACAATATTTGACGAATGTGCGTCTGGTGGGGCGTTTCTGCCTGAGAAATGGGCGCTGGATGCCATGCCCGAAGTAGAGGTTGAGTTTAAGAATGTCAACGGTGGCTCTGATGAGGCAAACGACATCATGATCAAGGCGGCGTCCGATCCAAAGACGGCGGTGACGATTGTCATTGCGACGCCGGGTCCGGATGCGGCGGTCAAGTCGTATGCAGAGCTTGCCAATTCGCTTCGACGCATGGATGTATCGATTCTCGTTTGGCAAGCGACAACGACGGATAAGTGCCCGAGAAAACCCTTCCTCCAGACCTGCGGAGATTGCGCGAAGCTGCGGTTCTTCGGCATGACGGATTGCCTGCCGTGGATGAATCCTGCGCGCCAGGTCAACGGCATGGTCGTAAACTTCTTCTACGACGTCATCTTTAGAAACCCGGAGAAGAATCCGGAAGATGCCGAACTGCCCGACGCGGTAATTCCTCAGGTGCTTGCCGTAGACTTGCTGCCAGTATCGCGTCAAACTTGGGAACAAGGCAAAGAAGTTGCCGACAGGCGGTGGCTCAAGTTGCTTCGATGGAAGAAATGGTCTAGCATTAATTCGAGCGACAGTTTCAAGGAGAAGTCGTTTGCATTCTCAGATTGCGCGACCAATCTGGAAACGCGGAAGCGCGTGCTGCATGCCGAGCACAATCGCTGGTGGACGGAGCGTCTGCTTGCAGGATGGAAGCCGTGTGCGAAGCCGATGGACGCAGACAAGGCCCAGCGGAAGCAGAAAGAGGCCAAACTGAAATCGTCGTATCGGCATTGGGATATGGTTCCGTTTGATCAACTTGACGAATCCACAAAGGATTTGGACAAGGTGAATATCGCCGCGATGGCCGCGTGTGGGTTCATTGACTGTCAGACAGGAGAATCGGCATGAAACGCAAGATAGTCATTTGTGTGATCGTTGCAATCGTCATCGGGCTTGTGGTCGTTGGCGTTAGTACCGATGTGCTGGCCGAAAAGGTGTTCCCGATTCTGAAGAAGGTGGTGAAGGCCATCCCTGTAAGGTTCTGGACAGGACTGCTCTTCAGGCTTCTCATACTAACTGGTTTGATGGGATATGTCACCAAGGTGGTTGGCGCACGGAAAGAGAGGTTTCTTAATGGCGAGATTGAGTACAACTTGGCAAAGAATTATTCATTGGTGGTTGGGTACGATTTCCAGACGAGGCCGTTGATCAAGCGATTACTTGACGAAAGTGCAGTCAAGACCTGGAAACCCAAGAACAAGATAATCGCCAAGTGCGTTGCGATATTCAGATGGTTGTCTGATTTGTGCGTTGCAATATTCAGATGGCTGTTGGCCTTGCCTCCTACCAATTGTATTCTCTTGATCACGGATCGGGATGTATGCAAAATAAGGGCCGAAATGGCAACAGAATTGACCAAAGAGGAGCGCAAAAGGGTCCTTTATATGCGGAGGGACTTGGCCAGTGCCAGCACGTACGCAAACCTGCGCATCCGCGGCGCAAGGGCGATCTACCTGATGGGCGACGAAGGCGTTCCCGGGCGCGACGGAATCATTCTGCAGGCATCGAAGGTCATTGCGGAGAAGGTGTTGGCGGAAATCAAAGCGGGGGGCGATGCCCTGCCTAAGAGACGGCAAGGGGAGGCTTCGAAATCTAGGGAGACGTCATGCACGCCGGTCAAGGTATATCTGCAGTTCGAGGATCCTGAATTCTATTCGCAGATGTGCTCTGAGCATCTGCCAATGGATCCTGAGACATATCCAAATGACTATAAAGACGAAGACAAAAGAGGCAAGGTCATTCCCGAGACGGTGCTGTTTGACATTGAGGTGTTCAATTATTATGACAGTTGGGTGTGGAAGTGTTGGTCGGAGAAGGATTCGGCCGACGGCGGCAGCCCTTATCTGCCGCTTCGATTCAAGAAGGACGCCGAGCGGGTGGAACTGTTCGTGATCGGGGCTGGGAAGGTTGCGAAGGCGGTCGTGGATTCGGCAATTACCTTGATGAACTATGGAGATGATACGAGGCATTGCCGCATGACCGTTGTGTCTGACCGCAGTTCGGAGATATTGCCTCCTGCTGAGGTCATAGATTCGTTGCCGGAATTGGAGGTGATAGAATGTTCGCCACGTGACCTTAAGGGGACGGTCGCCGCAAGGATGCTGGAGGCAGTAGCGGATGAAAAGAGGGCGGTGACCATCGCCATTGTCGAGGATGCGCCGGAAAAGTCCGTTAGAACGTACATGAGACTTCCTTTTGCCGTGCGTTGCTGCGATGATCTCTCGGTGCTGATGTGGATGGGCGCTCAAACGAGGAATCTGCCAGACAAGAGTCTTGTCACTGGGGTCGGAGACCACAAGCCGCAAATTCGATATTTTGGCATGTCAGACTGCTTGCCTTGGTATAGAAGTAATCGGCAGATGGTTGGCGCAGATGTCAACTATTATTATTCTGTTTACGAAAAACTGCAAGGGTATGCAGGTTCAGAGTTGGCCGAAGCCGCTATGCGTCTATGGGATGGGCATTCGGCATTTGATGAATGGAATAGAAGCGCCAGGTGGTGCAAGAGTTCGAGCATCAACTCTGCTGGTAGTTTTAAAGAAAAAGCGGCCATAATTGCGGGTCGTGCGTTGACGCCTGAACTTCAGCTCCTTTTGTTGAAGGCTGAACACAACCGCTGGTGGGCCGAGCGCTTGATGTCGAATTGGCGAGTTGGACCACGGGATAATGGCCGTCGCCGTCATCCGAACCTCGTTCCGTTTGAAGAGCTTGACGAAGTCACTAAAAACATAGACAAGATCAACATTGCCGCGATGGTCCGGCAAGGGTTTCTCATGACTGCAACTTGATCTATGTCAAAGCAATCCAAGGAGAGGAATGTAATGGACGGTTACACAGAGTCGCAAAAAAAGATCATAACAACGGCTCACACGGCTGTAGCTTTCGTGGTCATTGTCGCGCTTGTGGCAATGGTCGCCTGGTTCTTCCTTAAGGGTTTGGCCATTGCTTCTCGTGCGGTGATCCCCGTCGTGACTGGCTTTTTTCTCGCCTTGTTCTTTAAGCCATATTATCTTTGGCTCGAAAAGAAAGTCAAGATTCCCATTGTCGCTTTGCTGCTGTTGGTCATTACGGTGCTGCTTCCGGTTGGCTTGCTTGCATGGTGGGCTGGTGCGGTCATCGTGAATGAGATCGTCGGACTCGTTAAGCAGGTGCCGGTGATGGTAGGACAGGCACTTGATTGGATCGAATCTTCTTTTCCGAGCCTTCATGCCGTTCTGGAGCAGGTGAAACTTGCGTGCGGATGGCTTGCCGACGCGATTGTGAATCTTGTGGGTGCGGCGCCCGCCGTCGACACCTCGGCGGCCGGGGCAAGTTGCAACCAGGCTGTGGCGGCGTGTGCGAATTACGGAGACACGATCTCGAACGCCGTGCCCGCGATGTTGAATGTCGATACGGCGAAGGTGGCCGAGATCTACACGAATTGCAGTCCGGCGGTTAGTGCCGCGGTGACGAATTGCGATGTGTCTGGAGTGCAGGCGACGGCCGGCGGCATGAACCTAAGCACCGAGAAACTTGGGGAGCTCTATGCCACGTACGGCGATCAGATAAAGAAAGTGGGGGCGGATATTGTTCAGGCCGGATACGACAAGTTTGGACATGCGGCAGCCGCTGGCGATGGAGGTGCCGCAGCGAGCGCCGGGTCTAGTGCCGTGAGCGCGGAATATGGCAATCTTGGCTGGGCGTATGCCGGAGCAAGCGGAGTGGTGACGAAGATCGGGGTTGGCGCGGCCGCGGTTTTTCAGTGGTTCGTCTATGTGCTTGCCACTGCTATCTTCTTTGTGTACTTTCTGATGACCAAGAACTTCTGCGGTGGAAAGGTCGCCGGGTCGATCCCGATGTTGAAGGAGACGACCAGGGAACTGGTCGCCAATCAAATTGACACGCTGATTGACATATTGGTCGGCTTCTATCAGCGCCAGGTTCTGATCTGCCTTGTCGAGGGCTGTCTCTATGGGGTCGGGTTCTGGCTGGTCGGCTTGCCATACGGATTCTTCATTGGCCTGATGCTGGGAACATTAAATCTGATTCCGTTCTTCGGATCGATCGTCTGTGGCCCGATTGCGCTTGCGTTTGCGTATTTTGGTGGTGGCGGGTCTGGCCTGAGAGTCGTTCTCGTGCTTCTCGTGTGGGGGGCAGGGCAGCTCCTCGACGGGTATTTCATCACCCCGAAAATTCAAGGCAACAAGACTGGTCTGGGATATGCCGGGGTGATTTTCTCGTTTCTGCTCTGGACCATGTTCCTCGGCCCGTTGTTGGGGATGTTGCTTGCAATTCCGCTTTCCGCATGTTGTGTCGTTCTTTGGCGCACGTTCTGCAAGTTAACAAGATCGCCTGGGATCCTTTGAGTCGACATGAGTAATTTCTTTAACAATAGGAGGTATCATGAAAAAATTTCTCGATAAGCATGTAGTGCAGTCCTATGGGGGGCAGGTGACCGCTCTGGCTGTTGCATTTGTGTTGATGGTTATCTTCGGGGCCTTCGTTGGACGATGGGTGCTGGATGAGACGGACGAGAATACGGCTAAGTTCGGCAACCGCGCGACTTGGGGCCTTATGCAGTGTGTTGACGGCGGCTTTGTGGATGCCACGATCACGTCAAACACCAAGATGGAGGACGGCAAGATTGTCGAAAACGCACCCATGACTGTGGTCGCTGTTTCCATCGGGTTCTGGTTGTTCGGACTAATCCTCGTCTCGTTCTTCACTGGGGCGGCCACAGACTTTCTGGCGTCTCGGCGCGAGAAGATTCTGGGGGGAGAGATTGACTATGCTTTCAAGGAGAACTATGTCTTGGTAGTCGGATACGACTTTCAGGTAAAGAACTTGATTCGAGCCCTGATGGCTAAATATTCTGACAAGGCCATTGTGCTGATGACCGATTCGCCCGTGGAGGATATCTATGCCGACGTCCTGCCGGAACTCTCTCGGCGTGATGCCCGTAGACTCTATGCAATGCGAAAGGACATCAGTTTGCCCGAGAGCTATTCGCGATTGAAGATTTCCAAGGCTGATGAAATATTCATCATCGGCGACGGCGGTGCCATCGGTCGAGACGGGAAGGTGTTGCAGGCTCTCGAGGAGATTGCGAAGAAAGGGAATTGTGAACATCCTGGGGATGGTCATGTGGCAGTCAAGACCCACGTGCATATTGAAGATTCCATCCTCTATTCGCAAGTGCGTGCGATGGAGCTCCCGTCTGATAGCGGGGATGTGCTTGATCTGGAGGTGTACAACTATTACGAGAGCTGGGCCTGGAAGTGCTGGTCCGACAAGAACTCGACGGATGGCAGGGACGCGTATCGACAGCTCCGTTTCCGCAAGGAGACACGGCATGCCGAGCTCTTTGTGATAGGCGCCGGACGCATGGGTTGCGCCATGGTCAACTTTGCGATTCCGCTCATGAACTACGGCGAAGACGGCAAGCATTGCAGGATCACGATTTTCGACGCTGACCCGCTCAAGAAGGGCTTTCTTCCCGACCGCGACACCCTTGAGCGCCTTCCCGAGGTCGAAGTCCGCTACTTGACTACGGATGGATGTTCAGACGAGGCCAACGACATCATGCTTCAGGCGGCGCTGAAGGAGGATGTATCCGTAACTGTTGTCATAGCGCTTTCTGATCCGGGCAAGGCGCTTCGTGCCTATGCGGAGCTGTCAAACCGCCTGCGTCGCTGCGAGGTTTCCGTCCTCGTCTGGCAGGCTACACATTCGAAAAACTGCCCAGACAAGAAGTACCTTAGGATGGGCGGAGTAGACTCTGTTGCGGATAAGACCACGGTCTGCTATTTCGGCATGACAGACGTCCTGCCATGGCAGGAGACATCCAGATCAGACTATGGCATGGCCGTGAATTTCTTCTACAATTCGTGGTATCCGTATGGGCAGGATGCCGTAGTTTCGCCTGCTGCGACCTCAAGGGATCTCGTCGATGCCGCGAAGTCAATGTGGAATGAAGTGGTCCAAGACGATGCCATGAAGCAGCGTTCCGGACGCGATAATGCTTGCAGGATGTGGGCCAAGACGAAGCGCTGGAAGAAGTGGGCGAGCGTGAGTTCCGGCGATTCGTTCCGTGAAAAGGCCTTGCTGTTCGCCGGACATCCTTATGCCGAGGTGGCGGAGCGCATGCTCAAGGCGGAACATAATCGCTGGTGGACGGAAAAGCTTCTCAGCGGCTGGATTTCGGCCGAAGCCACCTCGGGCGGAGACGAATCACATGCGGACAAGGCACACATGATTCATGGCGACATGGTGTCGTTCGAGCAGCTTTCCGAAGGCGTGAAGGACAAGGACAAAATCAACATCGCCGCAATGGCTGCATGCGGTTTTATATAATCGCCCGGTCTTTGCGTGCGTGGGGGGATTTAGGTAAAATCTACCCCGTAGAGGCAGGAACTTTTAAAGCGAAAGGACAGATTATGGCGGCAACGTTGAGATTCAAGTTGAAGGGCACGGAGTACGAGGCCGTGCCGGTGAAACTGGAGCGGAAGAAGCTCTATGGCTGGACGGACGTCGTCGCGACGGACGCCTCGGGCGAGGCGTGCCGAACGGCGCAAGTCGATCCAGACGGGGAGCTTCTTATCCCGCCGGGCGCGGTGAAGCTCGGCATCCTCGACGAGGATGGCGCGTGGGTGGAACGCTCAGAGCTTGTGGCGGTCGATGCGGACGGGAAGGAGCTCCCGATTGTCCCGTCGTCATTCGGCCAGACCATCGAGCTGGGTGAGACCGCGACGAGCGAGGAGTTCCTTGACCATGTCTGGAAGTCGGTCTACCAGCTCGACAACGCCGAGCTCGCGAGCGCGCTCGGCGACGGCATCTATCCGTTCACTTTCAACTACCGCGCCGATGCGAGCCCGGAGGACGGGTTCCTTCTCGCTGCGGGCGGCAAGGTCTTTCTTTTCGACGGTGAGAAGTCGGAGTTTGAATTCATCGGGCTTGAGGAGGAGGGCGTCCTCGACGAGCCCGCCGCCGAACCCGAGGCGGAAGAGGATGAGCTAGATTTCAGCATGATGTGATGGAGAAACAGAAATGAGAAAACTTCATTTGGCAAACGAGAAGAAGCGCGATGCCGAAATCGGCTTCGAGTCCAGGAAGGCGAAGCCACTTGCCACCTATGTGCTCAAGTCAGGCAAGGCGCATGCGAGCGTCCGGCTCCTGAAGAGCACGTTCGCGACGGAGCTGGACGCGCTTGCAAAGGCGAACGCGGACCTTGCCGCTGCGCTCGAGGCGGGCGATCCGGAAATAGACATGGAGCAGGAGGGCCGCAAGCTCGAGGGGCTGAGCAAGGTCTACCTTTCCGCCGACGGCAAGGTCGCGTACAGCGTGACGCTTTCGGAGCACGTTCATGCCCCCGACGGCGCGGAGAAGGAGGTGCGCGCGCTGAAGGACACGCCCGCCAACATCGCGGTGGACGGAATGCCCATCCGCTGGACGGGCAAGATGTTCCCGAAGGACGCGGCGCTCAGGAAGTTCGTGTTCGTGCGTAGCTACCAGCTGCACCACGTGAACGGGCTCACGTACGACTTCCTCTTCGACATGGCGAAGAAACTCGACGAGGCGAAGTCGATGATGCTTGTTGGCGGCGGCGAAAAGGGCACGGGACCACTCGTCTTTTCCGCCAACGGTAGTGCCTACAGGGGATTCCTCGAAGGGCGCGTGAAGGGCGAGAAGTACGTCCTCATCCTCCGTCTCACCAATCTTGAACTGAAGGAGATTCCAAATGTCTGACGCATTTAAGGATGTCCAGAAGGCGGCGATGGACTACAAGCGCCGCGTGGCGGGAATGTTCATGCTTGTCGATGGCAAGGACATCAGAGCGAAACTCTCGGGCGAGACCTTCTATGTCACGCGGAAGATAGATGGCGTGATGGCGTATGCAGTCTGCCGCGGGGGCAAGGTCATAATGGCCGGTTCCGGTGGGCGTGACCTTTCGAACGTGCCCTGCGCGAAGGCGCTTGCCGCGGCGGTCAAGGCGTACGGTGCAAAGTCTGCGACCATAGTTGCGGAGCTGTACGCGCCGGCGAAAAACGGTCGCCCGAGGGTCTTTGACGTGCTGGCCGCTCTTGCTGACCCAAAGAAGGCGAAGTCACTCATGCTAGCCCCGTTTGCCATCGTTGAGCTCAATGGCGAACCGGTCAAGGACGCGTACAAGGACATTCACGCGAAGCTCTCCGAGATGTTCAAGGACGAGGCGGTGAAGCCTGTCGAGATGCGCGTTGCCGCTGGTGATGCTGAGGTGGAGGACATCTACAACGAATGGGTTGCAGAGGGCGGGGCCGAGGGGCTTGTCGTCCGTTCCGACCTGCCGATTGTGTGGAAGATCAAGCCACGCCATACCGTTGATGCAGCAGTCGTGGGCTTCACCACTGGCGAGCAGGGCATTCGCGACCTGATGTTTGCGGTCCGACACGAAGACGGCAGATTCCAGACGTTCGTAGCGACGGGCAATGGACTTGACGCGGAACTCAAGACGTCGCTTGTCGAGAAGCTTTCCGCGATGGCCGTTGAGTCGGCGTTCATCCAGACCGATTCGCGCGGCATCGCGTTCCAGATGGTGCGCCCGGAGATGGTGTTCGAGGTGTCGTTCGGGGATCTCGTCTCGGAGGATTCGCAGGGCAGGCCGAAGTTCAATCCGCTTTTGGAGTTCGACGGCAAGGCGTGGAAGCCGTGCGGGCGCACGCCAGGTGTCGCCGCGATCTTCGCCGTGATCGAGCGTGCGCGCGACGACAAGGGGGTGGAGCCGTCGGACATCCGCGTCTCGCAGCTTTCGGACATCTGCCCGTTCGCGGAGCGCAAGGCCGCCGCCGCGCTTCCGAAGTCGAAGCTCCTCAAGCGGAGGGTTTTCAAGAAGACGTCGAAGGACAAGGTGATGCTGCAGAAGTTCGTCACATGGAAGACGAACAAGGAGGCGGATCCGCGCTTCCCTGCTTACGTGTTTCACTACACCGACTTCAGTTCGGGCCGCAAGGATCCCCTCAAGAAGGACATCCGCGTCGCCGCCACCGAGGCGCAGATCGACGCGATCCTCGAAGCCTTCCTCGCCGAAAACGTGAAGAAGGGTTGGAACGAAGTTTAATGACCATAACCAAAGACATGTGATATAATAAGGGGCAATGGAAAGCACAATAGCAATGCATCGACCCCAGTCAAGGGAGAGAACGTTGGCACTCTCGCCGCGCGAGAGGCAGATTCTTGCGCTACGGCGCGGGCTTACCTATGTCCCAGGCCTCTACGAGGAAGCCAAAAAGCTGGGAGTGCCAATGGCACGTGTCGACGAGATAAAGGCCAGGGCCGAAGTGATGCTTATGCGCAAGCTTGCAAAACAGCGCGATCCTGCCGCGTAGGGGGTGCGACAAGTTTGATGTCCGATCAACAACTCGACAAACGACAATAGAGAAAGGAAGCAAAAAATGAAAAAAACGATGAGCTATCACATAACGGTCTCGGGCGAAGGCTATGTTTACGCGTTCAAGCGCGCGAAGAAGACGGACGACCTTGAAGCGATTAAGAATGCGCTGAGGGAGGATCCGTTTGGCGCTTCGGATTATGCCGTGCAGGGTCCGGGCATGGAGGCGGATATCGTCATTGCCGACGAAGACGGCGAAGAAGTCATGAACGACATCGTTGACGCCTGCAATTTCTGCGACGACGTCTCCTCCGACAAAGAGCCGAGCGACCTGTCGGAAGACGAGGTTCTCGTCACGTACTTCAAGCCTGTGCGCGGCGAGTACGTCGACGAAGACTTCGAGGCGCCCGCGGAGCTTGACGACACGGGATCGTGCTCCAACGGGGATGGCGAGGATATAGGCGTAGGCGGAGAATATATCACCTCCCAGCTGCGGGGCGGCGTCTATCTCTTCACGAAGATGAACTTTGGCGATCATCAGTTCAACATACTTAAGCCGGAGGGGGAATGCGGTCCGCAGATTAGGATCAAGACGTCGGACGGCGCTCCGTACTTCGTCTCGGAAGGGCCATACCGCAAGTTCTATCCGATGGACGACGATCTGAAGGAGTTGATAGAGCGCCATCATGACGCGTTCTATCCCGAGGACGATGAAGAGGCTGACACGTGCGATGCCGAAGAAGACATCGATTTGTTCATCAGCAATCTTGACATGGACGAGCTCGAGCAGGTCGAGGATTCGGACGCAGACGGGCTCTACATCGATTCGGCGGAGGACAGGTATTACTCGCTTGTCAAGGACGGGCGGATTCTGCTGTCTTTCGAAAGCGTGGATTGAAGGCAGGAAGGAAACGACAAGTAATAATTGGAGCCAACAACTGCTAAAGAAAGAGAGTGCTTGGGCTAGCTGTTGCCATCCAGTCAAACAGAAGCTGGAAAACAAGGAGAAGGAAATGAGAGATACTGGTTTCAGTGCCAAGGCGGTCGTGGATAACGGCTATCTGTGGACAGCAGGGTATACGCGCGATATGAAAAAAGAGCGGCTGTTCAATGTCTGGAAGGTTGAGCCTCCGCTGCGTGGTACGGTTGTCGTGCCATCCATGCTGAAGGGGTACGAGAATTGGAAATGCAATCACGTTGGAGAAGGCATGGGCGAATATCCGGAACTGGAGACCCTGATTCTCGCCGAAGGATGCAGCATCGCCAGTTTTTCCTTTTGCGACTGTCCCAAACTCAAGACAGTAGTCCTGCCTTCCACTGTGAGAAGCGTCGCCTATCATTGCTTTGCCAACTGTCCGCAACTGAAGACGGTCTATAGCCTTGCCCAGGAGTTCAACACGACGAATCTCCTTGAGTCGGTACCGAGCGTAGAAGTCATCCAGACTACGCTTGACAGATTACCCGAGGAACTTCGGACGGCAATCGAGGCGGCAACGCCAACCGACGCGGTTGCGGTGAAACCACTCAAGGAAAAGAAGTTGGGCCGTTCTGGTGCGATAAGGAAAAATGCCTACAAGGGTAAAACCGATCTGGAGGCCGTGTTGATTTCCGACGGTGTCACGGAGATCGGAGAGGCGGCATTTGCCTATTCGTCTGTGAAGGCGGTCAAATTCCCTAATAGCCTTGCAAAAATAGGTCGATGTGCGTTTCAGCGAACCAACCTTGAAAGTGTGACAATTCCAGGTTGCGTCATGGAAATAGACTACGGCGCTTTTCAAGATAACGAGAGTCTGAAGAAGGTGGTTCTGGAGGAAGGTGTTGCGCTTCTCTCCTACAGCGCATTTTCGTATTGCCCATCGCTTGCAAAGGTTGCGTTGCCGGGATCGCTTCAGGAAATCGGCGGCGAGGCTTTCGAGCAATGTACGGCGCTGGAGGAAATAGTCGTTCCCGCCGGCGTAAAAAGGATTCTGCGTAGGGCTTTTGCCGGGTGTACGGCATTGAAGACAGTAGTCCTTCCAAAGACGCTGGAGGAAATGGCAGACGACGCCTTTGAGGGAACAACGGCGAGAATTTTCAGGAAGTAAAACAGCGAAGACTTCGAGGTCGTAAATGGCAATAGTGACATTGAACATAACCGGCGGGCGAAACGACAAGCTCGCGCAGTTCTACAGCTGCGGCAAGCCTGGCGACGAGCTTTACGCGAAGGCGCAGGAGGTCATGGAACAGAACGACCGCGCGGCCGTCCGGGATTTCATCAGGAAAAACTTCAGCGAGCCGGACGTTGAAATGTTCGTACATGGGCTGGACGACGATGGGTGCCTGTCGGTCCGCGTTGAAGATGGGGATGGCGGAGTGGTGTTTGAGTCCGAGCGATACGGCGACGCGACGCAGAGAGGTTTCATCCTTGCAGATCCGAGGGAATGGGAGTTCGACGGAAGTATGGGCGAATATCAGACTTCCGCCATCAGGAAGCTCGTTGAAGCGTCTGGCGCAGATATCGAAGAGGCGATCGCGTCGTGGAGAAATGACCATCCAGGCGAGGATTTCGACAGTTCGTTTGGCGAGGATTACCTTTGCGACGTTGCCGATGGGGTGGCAAGCATGATCGTCCAGGCTCCGTTTGTGGAGGCTGGTTTCGAGATGAACAGTTACTATCTGAAGTCCGACAGGCAGTCCCCTGAAGCGTTTTTTGCGACGATGTGCGCAGATCTGTACGGCAACGGCGAGATGACATGCGGGATAGAATTGGCGGAAGGCGAGGTGTTTGATCCTGACAAGCTGAAGCTTATCCTTAATGACTACGATGGTTTTTACTACGCGTGCGCCGATTCTGTCCTGCCGGTCGTCATGTACGGTAACAAGTTCTATCGGCTTACGCGCGACAGCTGGGAGACGCACTACGAGTATTTCGGCTTCGCCAAGAAGGGCGAAGGAGGGACATGCTTCGAGTTTTCCGGCGAGGATTTATAATTCAACAATCAACAACTGCTAAAGAAAGAGAGTATTGCAATGGCAAATGAAATCGTTCTGCCCGAGAAGGGCAAGGCAATCAAGAAGGGCGCCTACAAAACCGCCGAGCTTGGCGACGTGAGGATAGCCGACAAGACTACCAAGATAGGCGAAGAGGCGTTCTGGTGCAACGGGACCATCACGTCGGTCAAGATACCCGCAAGCGTCGCTGAAATCGGCAGCACTGCGTTCAGCTCCTGCAAAAAACTCGCCAGGGTTGAAATCGCCGAAGGTGCCGCGCTCAAGACGATTGGATACCATGTGTTTACAGGATGCGAATCTCTTGAGTCGATCGTCATCCCGGAAGGGGTGGAGGAAATCGGGGTTCAGGCGTTTAGCAAGTGCACATCGCTCAAGTCTGTGACGCTGCCTTCGAGCATAAAGACAATTGCCCCCAATGCATTTGAAGGCTGCCCTGTCGCTCCAATTGTCATGGGCGGCAAGCTAATCTGCTATCCCTGCCCTGCCGAAAAGCTTAAGCTCCCTGGGGGGGTCAAGGTCATCGGTAAGGAAGTGTTCAGTGGCAACGACACTATAGTGGAAGTGGTGGTGCCAGAAGGCGTGGAAGCAATCGAGGAAGATGCCTTTTCGTGGTGTTCCGAACTCAAGAAAGTCGTTCTGCCCGCAAGTCTCAAGTCAATTGGACCGCGGGCGTTCAGCCGATGCAGTGGACTGTGCGACATAAATGTGCCGAAGGGTGCCGTGGTTGACGAAAGTTCGTTCTCGAATTGCGATGCGTTGCCAAAGGATGTGCTTGACAAGTTTAGGGAGGGAGTTCCTGCGGATGCCACCAAGATCGCCGAGGAACAGTACAAGGGGGACACCGATCTGATCGGTTTTGAAATCCCGGCCGGCGTAACCGAAATCGGGGATCGCGCGTTCCTTGACTGTACTGCGCTTCAGCGCGTGACGATTCCGGAGGGCGTGGTGAGCATTGGTTGGAGCGTCTTCGAGGGCTGCACTGCCCTAAAGGAAATAACCTTCCCCTCGACGCTCGTCGATTTTCATGATGTGGCGAAGCTTTGCCGTGGATGCACGTCGCTGGAGCGTGTTGTATTCAAAGGCGCAATCAATGGGCTTGGCGGCATGTTGTTTGAAGGTTGTGTTGCCCTCAGGGAAGTTGTGTTCGAGGGTGGCGCCGGATGCGACGGCTTCGGTGCCCATGAGTGGAAATATAATGTTTTCGCAGGTTGCACGAGCCTTCGGCTGACAATCCCGGAAGGCGTTACGGACATACAGTCAGACGCATTCGAAGGATGCACATTTGAGGAAATCGAGCTGCCGTCCACGGTGAAAAACCTCTATTCCCGCGCCTTTGGAGACTGCGCCGCCCTCAAGACCGTTTCGTTCCCCGCGAAGATGTGGATTGAGCGCGGCGCGTTCCAGGGCTGCTCCAAGAAGCTCAAGAAAGTTAAACGTCCGTGAAAGCGTTTGCCGCATTGCCAGGCGGGACGTCCGCAAGCGTGGTAATCGGGCTGCAAAGCCAGTCGAGTCAGAAGTGGAAGTTGTTTCTGAATGGCGGTCCGTATTGGAACTACATCGCGAGATTTGTCGTCCGCAAGGGCTTCTTCAGAGGAAACGATACGCGAGTCGACGATGTGGTCAATACAACCATTGCCAGGGTCGCGAGAAGCCTCGCCTCTGGGCGGTTCGTCTACAAGGCCGCCGGGAAAGGCTATTTTCGCTCCTTCCTGAAAATGGTTGCCACGCATGTCGCCTTTGACACCATCCGCAAGGAGAGACGCTGCTTTGCGGAACCAGGCAGGAAGAACGCTTCGCCTGCCCGAGATATGCTGTTAGCGTCTGAAGCGGATTCCCGGTCGGACACTAGAAAGCTCGACGCATACGACTCGTCCGCCGCGGTCATGTCGGATCCGAGGGGAGGTGGTCGCGTACATCTTGTCAGTATTGAAGACATCAAAGGCGTGTTTGACGACGGCGACGAGGGAGCGCTCGATCCCGCTTCCATGCATCGCTATGACGAAGAGCGCTCTCGCGAGGAGCTGAAGTTCCTCAGGCGTGTGCAGAAGAATGTCTTTAGCCTGGCCTTGGTTTCTGTCTTGTCAGATGAAAGCATACCGGTGGCTCGCCGCGAAATGCTTAACATGCTTTATGTCGGCAGGATGTCGCCGGCGGACATTTATGCGCTTGACGAGTTCAGGACGCTCAGGCGCGGGACTTTCGACAAGAAGGTGTTCGATGCCAGGCAGTCGCTCGTCAAGCCGATACTGTCGTTTTGGAAGGCCGTGTCACCGAAGTCCTGCGAGAACTCAGACGAAGAGCTTCGGAAGCTTTGGTGTTCTGTGCTGGGGAAATCGTCGACGAACCGGCTGGCAAAGGCGACCTTGAAGCGACTGAAAGACAGTGGTGATATGCCGGAGGGGGTGAAAGTGTAGAGGTGGCGACCAAGCCGTATAGATGCCGCCGTGGCGGCCCGACGTGCCCTCCGGTCTGCCCGGTGTGGGATTGCGAGGCGCTGTGCTGTGGCGAAGTGTTGCGCGGATTTCGCATAGACCGTTGCCTCGGCAAGGGGTTTTTAAGTGCATGTGCCTTGTCTTATTGGCCTGTAAAGGAGCACGAGGGGAAGTGCGGCTGGCTTTAGATTACAAAATAAACTAAAAAAGGAGAAAACCATGAATGAACTACCGAAGTATGAGCTGTTCATAAGCTACCGTCGTGATGGTGGCGTGGACTATGCCCGAATGATCTACCTTGAACTCAAGGGACGAGGATACAATACGTTTTTTGATTATAACTCCCTTCGTGATGGGAAATTCAACGAAGGGATATTCAGGGCTATTGATGAATGCAGATATTTCATTTTGGTATTGTCCACTGGTGCGTTGGATAGATGCAACAATGAGGATGATTGGGTCAGACATGAGATTGAGTATGCGTTGTCGAAGAACAAGACAATCATTCCTGTCTGTCCGGCTGGAAGCGCGCGCGGATTCCCCGAGAAGATGCCGGAAAGCTTTGAGCCGCTCCGGAACATTCAGATATCAATGTTGCTTATGGATGATTTGTTTGAGAAATCATTTGACAAGATTGTAGAGGATCGGTTTGATGCTAAATTTCGGAAAGACAAAACAGGCCTGCCGAGCCAATCGATTGGTTCTGCGGTTCATAATATGATTGAGTCGCAGATGAAAGCGCAAGGGGCTGTCATGGCCGCTGGCTCAGAAATGACTATGCGGCTTATGAAGAAGCCATTGTTTTGGGTTCTGCTGTTGGTTTCTGGGTTGGCGGTATGGGGATTGATCATGTGGGGGGTTGTGGTTGCACTTCGGCACGGTTGAGGAGTGTGGACGAGAGTCTCGCCTCCCTCTAAGCACAAGTTAGAGGGTTCAGATGAACGATAGAAAATATCTACTACCAACCTTGACGCGACTGAAAGACAGTGGTGATATGCCGAAGGGGGTGAAAGTGTAGAGGTGGCGATCAAGCCGTATAGATGCCGCCGTGGCGGGCCGCTGTGCCCTCCAGTTTGCCCGGTGTGGGATTGCGAGGCGTTGCGCTGCGGCGAGGTGCTGCGCGGCTTTCGCGTTGACCGTTGCCTCGGCAAGGGCAGCTTTGGCGCAGTGTATCGTGCGACATCGGTTGACGGATCTGGACAGAGGGTGGCCATCAAGATTTATGCCGGCGACGTGAAAAGCGATCCGCTGAACGGCAAGGCGCGAATCAGGCAGGAAGAACAGATTCTAAAGGTATTGAATGGCAATGGCGCACCGATGTGTCTTGGTTCGGGTTCGGTAAGGGGACGTCCCTATGTGATGATGGACTACCTTGAGCCGATAGATGCTGATGCTTTGCCGAAGAAGTCCGAGAATATTCGGAGGTTTGCTGAAGAGGTGCTGGAGGCACTCGCTTCCATCCATCAAGCGGGGTGGGTGCATTGTGACCTTAAGCCGGGGAATCTGGCACGTCGGCGCGACAACGGCGAAGTGGTGCTGATTGATTTTGGCGCGTCGCATTTGATGGAGAATGACGGTCAGCATATTTGCGGGGAAAACACAATCAACGTGTGTGCCGGGCAGTACAGTCGGGTAGGGACTCTTGGCTATATGCCGCCGGAGTTGAGCTATTGCGCGAGTCGCGATGTCTTCGCATTCGGGCATCTCATGCGAGATTGTTTTCGGGCTGACGTTCCGATAGCATGGAGCGTGATCATCAACAAGTGCATCGCCAATCGTGCAGAATGCAGGTACGCGTCGATTGGGGAGGTCTTGGCAGATGTGCGAAACCTTGATGGTCTGGCGCGGAACGAGATGGAGCAGCGTGTGCGTCAATGGCGGCAGGATCAAGTAGCTTGTCAGCGGAAACTGGTGCAGATGGAGCCTGTGAAGATGTCTGGGCGCGGGTTGATGTCCCGTGTCGACAAACTCCGTGACGCAGACAAACGCTTCCATGTCGGCGATGGCGAGCTGTTGATTGACTTTGATGCGATGGGCGTTAAATCGATCAAGGTGACGTCGCCGGTGTTTTTGAGGAAAGAAAAGTTGCTGGTCGTCCGCGGCGCAGGGGTCATCCGTATGGATCTCGCAGGAGATCCGAGCGACACTCACTCCATTGTCTTGCTGGGCGGCGCAACGCTCATCAACACATCGCAAGTGCCGCCGCATGGAAGTGGATTCAATTATTGTGTCGGCGAACATTGCTATGTCAATTTGAAAGGGCTGTTGCCTACGACAAAACTTGTGCAGGAGTCGCATTGGACGAGCAACGCCGGCAATGCCTTTATTCGCTGCGGCGGGCCGGATTGCGTGGCGGATTTGCTGAGTGACGCCGATCTTGCTCTTTGGGACGACACGCCGATTCTGCACGACGAATACTTTGGACGAGGCGCGTACGCGAATCGGCCGGGCTTGGCTCGGTATCTCTGCGAGAACGGCGACTACTTCGAGGCGATGGGCGTCCAGCGCCGGGATTTGATGACGCGGCTTAATGACGCATTCGGTTTGAAGGATTGGCTCACGTTCAAGAAAAGCGGCAAGAAGCGTCCGCTCGTGTGCCTTGGCGCAATCATCGGGAATGTCGTCGCATCGCGCTTTGGTCATTCCAATCCCAAAACAAGGGACTTTGAGCTGTTTGTGCCAGAATGCCGGATGACTGCGGACGGCAGCATGACTGTGGCGGTGATGGCGGCATTGCTGGCGGCTCGGAACGATTCAGAGGGCCTTGCGTCCTGCACGGTCCGCGCCCTGCGTACTTTCGGGCGGCTCAACCACGATGAGTTTGGCGTGCTATTTCGGAAATGGATCTTTTCGCCTGATCCGCAGCCGTATGGGAGCTGGGGAAATGGAGCCGCGATGCGCGTTTCTCCCTGCGCATGGGTGGCGCGTTCGCTTGACGAGGCATTGGAGTTGGCGAGGATTGTTACTGGGGTCACCCATAACCATCCAGAGGGGATCAAAGGTGCCGAGGCGGTAACGGCGGCGATCTTCCTTGCACGGCAGGGACATTCGCCGTCGGAAATCCGCGAGTACATCCGCGAGAACTACTATCCGAACCTCACCTTCACGCTTGACGAGATTCGCGATTCCTACGAATACGACTCCAGTTGTCCTGGCAGCGTGCCGCAGGCGCTCGAAGCGTTCTTCGAGGCGGATTCCTTCGAGTCCGCCATCCGCAACGCCGTCTCCATCGGCGGCGACGTGGACACCACCGCCGCAATCGCCGCGTCTGTCGCCGAGGCGGAGTGGGGTGTGCCTTCTTGGTTGAGTGAGGCCGCACTTGCTCGTATCGACGGAGATCTCAGGAAAATTGTAAAAGCCATTTCTGGTTTCGTAATGCCTCTGGATAAAGTGAAAGGGCAATGACTATGAAAGTGTTAGTGGTATTCATTCTTTCTGCTTTTATGCTGGGGTGTTCTCAGGAGAAGGATGTGGGCTTCTCGCTTGATGAGGCGAACGAATGCCTTTTGGAAAGCGACAAAAACGCCGTTCGGGAAGCAGTTGAATGGATAAAAAAAGCAGAGGCGACAAAAGATGAGAAGAAATCGGTTGAATATTTCGAGAAGGCTTACGAGCCGATCAATGAGTTGTATGGGGCGAGTCGTGAAGACGATTCCATCACGGGGAGAAAACGTTCGGCGGCCTTGGCGTGGGTGTTGATTGATTTCAGCTATAATCATGCGACCGGTTCATGTGCCAAATGGGTGTTGTTCGCCCAACAATTGGGCTTGGTGGAAGCACATCAGATGGTGGCCGACCCTCCAGAGAAACTACGCAGTTATCTTCTGCCGCCAGAACGACAGGCGATGGCGAAGTGATATGTTTTTGGAATGTTTGCGTGGATTGAAGTATAACAGGAGGTGGAGAATATGGGCTTAGACGTGGATGTAAAATTGCGATTCGTCGTCAAGAAGGCCGAAGGCGAAATTCCTCTGCGGTCGGAATATGAAGCAAAGAAAAAAGCGCAGCAAAAGATTTGCGAGGAAAGCGCAGGCGCACTACCATTTTAACGTAAAGTCAACTTACAGGAGGTAAAACTATGGCATACGATGTATTCATTTCCTATCGCAGGCAAGGCGGCGGCGCGGACGCCCGCATGATGTACGACCGACTGCAGAGCTACGGGTATACCGTCAGCTTCGACATGGACACCCTAAAAAACGGCAACTTCAACGAGGAACTGCTGAAGCGCGTCGCGGAATGCAAGAACTTCGTCGTGTTGCTCAGCGAGAACTGTTTTGAGCGAACGCTCAATGGCTGCAAGCGCGAAGATGACTGGCTGCGGATTGAAATCGCGACGGCCCTTTACAACAATAAAAACATAGTCACTGTGATGCTGCCTGGCTTCGTGTTTCCAGAGAAGTTGCCGCCGGACATCGACGCCATTCGCAACAAGAACGGTCCGAAGTACGATCTCTATTACATAGATGGCTTCTACGACAAGTTGCGGAAAGACTTCCTGATTGAAGGGGATGCGGCAGATGAGGGCAAGGCGGTTACCGCCCTCGAAGAGATCTTTACGTCGTCTGAGACGACAGCCTTGCCGGCGGATTCCGTCGATGTCATGGATTTGATAGGCGACGACACGGATTTTATCCGTGCTGAGGCTGAATTTGCATACTTGGGCATTTCGCGGTTGCTGCCGCATGATGAATTGTCACGGATTGACGGAGTGTGGAATGAGGCCGAAGAGGCGCGAGCCAAAGGTGACTATAAAAGCGCCGGCAAGACCTATTTGCAGTTGTTGGAGTTGGTGAAGTCGGCGACACCTTGCGCATCGGAATTCGTCATGCGTATGACGGCTGATGGAATTGACACTCGAAAGCCTGAGTGGTTCAAGGATGCGTTGTCTAAGGCGCAAGGCGGTGATGTGGATTATCAGTATGGCGTTGGTTCGCTGTATGCGGGCGGTTTGGGTGTGCCTCGCGATCCTGCGGCAGCATTCCGTTGGTTCGAGCGCGCGGCACGCAGCGGTCATGGTGCGGCTCAGACGGCTATAGGCGCGGCGTATGCGAAAGGCGAAGGCGTCGAGGCAGATTACATTGAGGCCAAGGCATGGCTGGAGAAAGCGGCCGCCAAAGGTTATCCTGTTGCCGAAGAGCGACTCGGCTGGCTGTATTGTCACGGACTTGGTGTGCCGAAAGACCTCCTGAAAGCCATTGAACTTTATGAGTCAGCGAGCAAGCTTGGGAATCCTGCTGCGAAATATGCACTGGCAGAAATCTATGAGAGCGGCGAGGGTGTCGAGGCCGACATCGGCCGAGCGACTGAGCTCTACCGCTCGGCTGCGGCGGACGATCATCCAGTTGCACTGCGTCGCTTGGCGGAATTGCTGTTTTCGGACGATGCGACGGGGGACAAAAAGGAGGCCTTGGCGTTTTGTCGACGCGCAGTAAACGCGGGCGATGTCGGGGCGATTGTTGATCTTGGCTTTGCCTACGAAAAAGGATGGGGCGTTGATAAGGACGCCAAGAAAGCTTCAGAGCTTTATCAAAAAGCCAAGGCGCAGGGTTGCAAATCAGCGGAGATTCGTCTGGAAGAGCTGAAACCCGAAGTTCAATATCAGCGAGGTGTCGCTTGCATGGAGGGAACGATGCGTCCTCGCGATTTCGCTTTGGCTCGGGAATGGTTTGAGAAAGCGTCTGAACAAGGTCATGTTGATGCTACTTGCCGACTTGCAGAATTACTTCAGAACGGATTGGGCGGTAAAGTCGATGTCAAACGCTCAATTTCGCTCTATGAACAGGCTGATGCAGGCGGGAGTGCAAGCGCGGCGGTAGACCTCGGATTTATCTATTTCCAGGGACGGAAGGCCGAGAAGGATCTTGACAAGGCGCGTGCCTATTATGAACGGGCATGCGCTGGCTTTGAGAAGACACCTGATGCTGAAAAGTGGCACGCTCTCTATGGTTATTACCGTCTTGGCGAACTTTACTATGGGGGAATGGGAGTCGAAAAAGATCCGCTGATTGCGGCTCGCTTGTTCAGATTTGCCGCAGTTCGCGGAAATGTTTATGCGTGTCATGACCTCGGCGAAATGTATCGCGACGGTGTAGGTGTCAGGAAAAACCTGGCGGAGTCCGATAAGTGGTTTGCTGAGATGTGGAAGACACTCAACAAGAGTCTCAACCCATGTGATCATTGGGCGATGCGCACCGCCGGCGTGGCTTGCAGAGACGGGAACGGTGTTGAGCATGATTTCGCTTCTGCCGCAATGTGGTGGCGGCGCGGGCTGGAATTCGCGAATCCAGGCGCGGGGGCTCTTTTCTTCAATGTCATGCGGTATCATAAGGATTATGTACGGCCTGGAGATTTTGAGCGAGTAATAGAGATCTTCACATTCTCAGCCGAGGGTGGAGATCGGGTGGCGATGAACAACCTTGCTACGGCTTACCAGTTCGATTCGCTGAAATTGGGCATCCAAGATTCGTGCAAGGCATTCGGATGGCGGCTAAAATCGGCTGAGGCTGGATATCCCGGAGCGATGCAAGCTCTGTCAAATATGTACCTGAATGGCGAGGGTGTGGAGCGTGATCCCGAAAAGTCCCTTGACTGGCTAATCAAAGCGGCCGAAGCGCAAGACGAGACGGCGATGCGCAGGTTGGCGATCAAATATTGGGGAGGCACACGACTTGGCCGAGACTTTGCCAAGGCGAAGGAGTTGATTGAAACCGTTCTTGGAAAAAATCCGGAGGATGTTTATGCGAGTCGCCTTCTGGCGAGAATGTATCGCGACGGCATAGGTGTCGCTGAAAATCCAGAGTTGGCCAAGAAATGGTATTTGAGTCCTTTCGGGAAGTTGAATCGCGAGGCAGAGGCAGAAAATGTCAACAGCCTTGATGATTTGGCTGATTATTACAAGAATGGCTGGGGCGTGGCAAAGGACGTTAAACGCGCAGTTGAGCTTTATGAAAAGGCCGCCCGTAGCGGCGTTGCGGCCTCTATGAGAAGCCTTAGCCGGCTTTATCGTTTCAATGCGGCGAGCAAAGAAGATATCGCCAAGGCGGACGAGTGGGCGCGTAAATACATTGAGCGGCAGACGCAGAAAGGCGGTGGTGCGGCTCGTGGCGCAGCGGACAGTTGTGTCGGTGTGGGTAATTACTATCGTTATGGCTATGGTGTTGAGGCCAAGCCCAGTGAAGCATACGCATGGTTCACTAAGGCAGCGGATAAGAAGTCGTGGGCCGCGATGCTGAAATTGGCGAGCATGTGTCGTGACGGCGAAGGTTGCACACGCGATCTTGCTGTAGCTGAAGAATGGGCAAAGAGGGCGATTGCGGAACTGACTCCGAAGGCCGAGAATGGCCTTGACGAGGCACAGCGTGGTCTTGCGGATTGCTATGCTAACGGATGGGGCGCGGAGAAGTCTTACGAGCTCGCGGCGAAGTGGTATGGCGAAGCGTACGATGGACGCGATTGGCTGGCTACAGGTCGGTTGGCGCGCCTTTACGCGGCGGGAGAGGGTGTTGCGCAGGACTTTGGCAAGGCGTTAGCGCTTCTTGCCAAGGCCGCCGAGAAGGAAAGCGCCGAAGCGCGTTGCCGCCTCGGGGAATGCTATGAGCGCGGGGAATGGGGCCTCGACGTGGATGTCGCCAAGGCATTTGAGCTGTATCGAGAGTCCGCTTCGGAAGGCGATGCGGGTGGGTTGTACAATCTTGGACGTTGCTATCTGGAAGGAATCGGCATCAAAAAGGATTTAGACAAGGCGCAGTTGTGGCTCGGACTGGCCTCCGCAGAAAAAGGTGATTTCTGGGGATACGCTGTCAAGGCCGGCGAGATGCTTGCTGCGCTAAACAAATGAGTGGATTGCCATCTGTGATTGCTACTGGCTCTGACTCACTACCTTTTAACGTAAGATCAAATTACAGGAAGTAAACCTATGGCATACGATGTATTCATTTCATATCGGCGCGACAAGGGCGCGTTTATAGCTCGAAACCTTCAGCAGGCGCTGTCCGCCCTTGGGTTGAAGGTGTTTTTTGACATGGAGGAACTTACCGATGGCAAGTTCAATGAGAAGCTGTACGATGCCATAGAGGAGTCTAAAAACGTCATCTTCTTAATGACGGAAGGGGCTCTGGATCGATGCGTGAATAATGGGGACTGGGTGCGCAATGAACTTGAGCACGTGATGCAGAAAGGAGTTAACCTTGTCCCAATAGCACCGACAGGGACAAAGATTTCATTCCCAGAGGGATTGCCGGCGGCATTGGAGCCAATGAAGGTACTTGAGATATCAGAACTCAACCTCGAAAAGCTTTTTAAAGAGTCCGTGGCCAAAATTGCTGGGCGACTCAAAGATGTCGTACTTGTAACCGACAAGGAGCGCCAGGAGGCGGAGGAGACCTTCATCAACCAAGCTCGTCGTTTTAAGGGTAATGATGGCCTAATTGATGCAGAAGAGCGCAAGGTCCTGGGCGAGACAGGGAAAGAGTTGGGCATCAGCAAGGCGCGTCAAATTGTTCTCATTGAGAAGGTCGAGCAGGAGTATTCGTCGAAAGGCATGATGGCTGCACCGGATTTGATGCCGCCGATGCCCTCAGTTGTTCCGCGGTTTGACATCTTCATTTCATATCGACGTGACGGGGGTGGCGCTGATGCTAGAATGATGTATGACCGACTGACGAAAGAGGGATACTCGGTTAGTTTTGACATGGATACTTTGAAGAACGGGAATTTCAATGAGGAACTTCTGCGTCGCGTTGCAGAGTGCAAAAACTTCATAGTTTTGTTGAGCAAGGGGTGTTTTGACAGGACGCTCAATGGGTGCAAGCGTGAAGACGACTGGATGCGAATTGAGTTGGCGACCGCGCTTTTCAACAAGAAGAACATTGTGACGGTCATGCTGCCGGGATTCGAGTTCCCGCCAAAGCTTCCGCCGGACATAGACGCCATTCGTTTCAAGAACGGTCCGAAGTACGATCTCTATTACCTCGACTCCTTCTATGAACGACTCAAAAAAGACTTCCTGCAAAAAGATGCCGATCCTGCCGATTCGGAAGAGGCGGCGACAGGGGAAGAGGTCGTTTCCGTCGATGCAGAAGAAGCGACCTACGATGAGAGTTTGGATGAGGTTTTTGGAGATGATGCGGCATACTGGAAAGTTGAAGCAGAGGCCGTTTATAACTCAATCTCTCGTGTTCTTGTATATGAGGAACTAAAGAAAATCGACGATGCATGGTCTGAGGCCGAGGAGAACCGGAAGGAGGGAGGGGATCACAAGCACTCATCGAGGAAGTATATGGAGGTGATCGAGCTATGCGGTAAGATCAAGCCATGCTCAATCCCTTTTGTGACGCGTCTTGTAGGAGACGGGATAGACCCTCACAAGAAAGGTTGGTTTAAGCAGGCCTTGGCGAAAGCGCAGTTAGGAGACGCGGCATATCAGTACGGGGTGGGCATGCTGTATGCTGACGGAATCAGTGTCGCGAGAGACTCGTCGTCCGCTTTCCGTTGGTTTGAACGAGCCGCGCAAAAAGGACACATCCAGGCGATTTCAGCCATTGGGGCGGCATATGCCTCTGGAGATGGAGTGGAGGTAGACTACAAAGCTGCAAAGCGGTATTTGGCAAAGGCCGAAAAGAAAGGGGATGCCCGTGCCATGGAACGGCTTGGATTCCTCTATGAAAATGGATTTGGGGTTCGACGTAGTCTTGCGCTCGCCATATTGAAATACCAGAAGGCTGCGGAACGTGGCAACTCTGCCGCAATGGTTGCCTTGGGGCGAATGCTGGAAAACGGTATCGGGATGGATGTTGATTTGCCCAAGGCGGTAGCATGGTATCGTTCTGCAGTGGCGAATGACAGCGCCGTTGCCCAGCGGAAGCTTGCGGAATTCTTGTTCTCCGGCAAGGGGGTTGATAAAGAGCCGTCCGAGGCTGTGAAGCTGGCCAGATTGTCGGCCAATCAGGGAGACGCAGACGCAATCGCGCTTCTTGGCCACGCTTACGAGGAGGGTTTGGGAGTCGATGCGGATGGGGAGAAGGCGAAGGAATTGTATCGCAAGGCTGTTGACAAAGGAAGCCAACTCGGAAGGCAATATCTTGCAAATCTTGAAGCCGAGGCGCAATACAGAAATGGTCTGAGATTCCTCGAAGGTAGAGGCGTGGCCCAAGATTTTGCCGAGGCGAAAGCCTGGTTCGAAAAGTCAGCCGCGCAGGGTAATGTTGCGGCAATGGAACAATTGGGATTCCTTTGTGAGCGCGGGTTGGGGGGCAAAGTTGACATCGCGAATGCAAAAGATTGGTATGAAAAGTCCGCTGAGAAGGGCAATGCGGCGGCAATGGTCGGTCTAGGAAGAATGTATTTTCGTGGATATGACGGCATCGAGAAGAATTACGGCACGGCGCTGGAATGGTTCAAAAAAGCGGCATTGGCTTGGCGCGCTTCCACCGAAGAAAGTCGATGGAAGGTTATGTATCTCTTCTTCTATCTTGGGCGCATCTACACAGAGGGATTGGGGGTGGACAAGAATGTCATGATGGGACTTCGCGCCTTTTTGACTGGCGCCAACAATGGGAATGTCGCGTGCGCACATAGTTTGGCCGTTAGTTATGAAAAGGGCGATTTTACTTGCAAATCGCCAAATGATTCTAAACGGTGGTACGATTTCTGTGCACGGGCGGAGAAAGGCGTCAACTATGCGGACGATATTGCCATGCGGTCGATAGGTCTGCTGTATCAGTACGGCGACGGCGTGGAAAAGGATCTGGAAGTCTCTCGTCAATGGTTTCTAAAGGCGGCAACACTTGGAAATGTTCAATGCTTAAAGTCTTTAGGACATGCCTATCTAAACGGAAGAGGCGTGCCGAAAGATATTGAGAAAGGAATTTCATTGTTGGAGGCTGCGGCTCTTCGTGGCGATTATGACGCGCAAGAGGATGTCGGAATCTTGTACTATAAAGGTGAGAAGGTTCTGAAAGACTCTGCGAAGGCGTTACATTGGTTCAAGAAGGCGGCGGCTCTCGGCAGTGGATTCGCGATGGAGAAACTGTCTAGGATTTACAGGGATGGAGATGGTGTCGAAAAGGATGAAGAAGAGTCCTTGAAATGGCTGGATTCTGCCGTGGGAAAGAAGAATTCTTTTGCAATGGCCGAACTGGGACATTGTTTTGAGTGTGGTGAAAGAGGGAAGCCCCAAGATATTGTGAAGGCAATCGAGTTGTACAAGGAGGCCTCTGGCAAGAATGGAATCCGGGCTAAATATGAGTATGGCCGTTGCTTGCTCATGGGAATTGGCGTAGAATGTGACAGGGAAGAGGCGTTTCGCTTGTTGGGCGTAGCGATGACATCTGGGAAAGATGATCAGAATTACTATCAAAAGGCGACGCAATTGGTCTCTGACATGTATTTTGGCGCTGGCGGGTTTGATACGAATGAGAGGTATTTCAATCAGCTGGACTCTGGACTGAATCAGAAGGTATTGTATAGATTGCACTGGCGGATCCGTTCCGGAGATGGAGTCCCCAAAGACATAGGGAAAGCGGTGGTATGTCTTACGGCAGCAGCAGCACGAGGCAACAAGACGGCTCAGAACTCCTTGGGATGGATGTACTATAAAGGTGAACATGTCGAGCGAGACGCAAAACTCGCCTATGAATGGACGATGAAAGCGGTTCAAAACGGAAATCCGTACGGAATGGAGACTTTGTTCCGTATGTATCGTGATGGAGACGGCGTGACGCAAGACGTGGGCGAAGCTTTGAAGTGGCTTGAGGTTGCGGTTCGAAATCCCGAAGAGGGAGGAGTTGCGTCGTCGGAACTGGGAGAATGCTATGAGTATGGTCTCCTTGGGTTGGGCAAAGATGAATCTAAAGCATTCAAGTTATATTACAAATCATCACAGAGAAGTAAGTGCCCAGGAAAATACAATCGTGGCCGTTGTCATCTGTACGGGATTGGTACGCCCGTGGATGTGCCGCGTGCGATCGAATGGTTGTCCAAGGCCGCTGAGAAGGATGACGACGACGATTACAAATATGACTTGATGGCGATGAAACTGCTGGTGGACATTTACACGGAGGGTAAGGTGGTCAAGAAGGACGATGCGAAGGCTCAGGAGTGGCAGTCCAAGCTTGACGAATTGAGGCAGAAGCGCCAGGCTGAAATCCCCGGCTTTGTTTCGCCGGTCTGATTCAAAAATTGAAAGGAAGGTTGATATATGAATGCAGTAGAAGTGAAGTTCTTCAAGAAACTGATGGAGACGCCGACCCCAACGGGGTCCGAGGCGGCTGGCGCGCTTTTACTTGGACGCTTGATAAAGGAGAAGACCGGCATCCAGCCGACGATCGACGTGCATGGCAACCTGCATGCCGTGTACGACGTCGGTGCGAAACGGACGGTAATGCTCGAGGGGCATGGGGACGAGATTGGCTACATGGTCGAGTACATCGATTCTCGGGGATTCGTCTATTTCCAGGCACTTGGCGGTCTGGTTGTGCCGCTTTCGGCGGCGGAGCGGATTCGCATCCTCACAAGGAAAGGCGTGGTCAACGGCGTGATGGGCACGCGTCCGCCGCATCTGATGAAGGCGGACGAGCGGAAGAACGTGGCGGCGAACGAACTGAAGTCAATGCCCTGCGACATTGGGGCGTCGTCTTACGAAGAGGCGAGTAAGCTGGTATCGGTCGGGGACCCCGCCGTGGCCGATGCCGGATGGCGCAAGCTTGCGGGAACGCGCGTGTCGGGGCGCGGATTCGACGATCGCTGCGGCACGTTCGCGATGTGCCGCGCGTTCATCCGCCTGGCGACTGCTGCCAAACCGCCCTGTGTGAATGTGCACTATGTCTCCAGTGCCTGTGAGGAGATCGGACTTGTGGGCGGACGCCTGGCGAGTTTTGCCGTTCATCCTGATATCGGCATCAGCTGCGATGTGGCGTTCGCTGGCGACGTGCAGAGTGACGACGCGAAGGTGGTCGGCGATATCCATTTAGGTGCTGGCGGCGCTCTGGCGGTGGGACCAATCTACCACAAGGGGTTGGGGGAGCATTTCCTCGCGACAGCCCGGGCGAAAAGCATTCCCGTGCAGATGCGGGGTGTCCCGAAAGGCGCGGGCAACAATGGATGGTCGCTGAAGATGGAGCATGGCGGAGCGGCGGTCGTGCAGATTGCGGTGCCGCTGAGGTACATGCATTCTCCGGTAGAGGTAATCGACCTAAAGGATGTCGACAGCGTAACAGACCTGGTTGTCGCCGCGGTGCTCGGCTTGGACGATTCATTTGAGCTTCTTCCTGAACAACCGTAGTAAATCGAGAAAGCGCGATTTGCCTTAACGGCGCTTGGAGTAAAATGGTGAACACGATAATTGATGTTGGAACAGTCGTCTGTGGCTTTTGTGTCAATTCTTTCTCGGACATTCCCGATGTCGGGGGGCGGCTGTGGCGGATGACGTACGAGAAGAACGGCGCCGAACTCGTGTGGCTTGAGCGCGACGACGAGGTGAAGACCTTTGTCATCGCGTTTAAGACATTGCCAGAGGATGATACCGGTGTTGCGCACATCCTCGAGCATTCTGTTCTCGCGGGTTCTGAAAAATATCCTGTGAAGAGTCCGTTCGACGAAATGCGCAAGAGTTCGGTTCGCGTATTCATGAATGCGATGACATCGCGGGATGCGACGTACTATCCGTTCTCCACGCGCAACGACGCGGACTACTTGAATCTTGCGGACGTCTATCTTGACGCCGTTTTTCACCCGCTGGCACTTAAGGATCCCTCTGCGTTCAGGCAGGAGGGATGGCACTATGAATGGGACAAGACCAAGCGTGAACTGTCCGTTAACGGCGTGGTCTTCAATGAGATGAAGGGCGTCTTTGCCCTGCCAGAGCGCCGTGCCTACCGCGAGTTGACGAGCGCGCTCTACCCCGACATTGTCTACGGACACGATTCAGGCGGTCGGCCTGAGAAGATTCCGGAGTTGACTTACGAGAAGTACTGTGCGTTCCATCGGCGGTTCTACCATCCGTCAAACGCGAGAATATTTATCGACGGCAAGGTTCAGATAAAGGACGTCCTTGCGAAACTGGATTCGTATCTTGAAGGATTCGACCGCCTGGACGTAAAGGCCGACATTCCCCTCCAGAAGCCCGTTGACGTGAAATTGCGCCTTCCGTATGAGTCTGCGAAGTGCGAGAGCAAGACGATTCTTGTCGAAGGGTGGTCTGTCGGGCTGGTGACCGATCCGGTTTATTGCCATGCGCTTGACGTCCTTACCGAGTATTTGTGCGGATCGAACGAGGCGCCACTGAAGAAGGCGCTGCTGGAGAAGAAATTGTGCAGGGATGTGTCGATGGATAGGATAGATTATCATGAGATACCGTTGTACATTGTCTTGAAGGACACATCCGAAGATAAGCTTGATGAATGCCGTAAGACGATACGAGAGACGCTTCAGGACATTTGCGAAAAGGGCTTCGACGGAAAACGGCTGAATGCGTTGATCAATCGAGACGAGTTCTCCGAGCGGGAATTGAACACAACCCGTCCCAAGGGGTTGGTATTCTTCTCTCGTGCATTTCGCCGTTGGCTTTATGACGGCGATCCTGCGGCGGCGATGTCTCTTGCCGCAATCTACGCCAAACTACGTGCGGGCGTGGCAAATGGGATGTTTGAATCGATTGTTCGTGACAAGATTCTCGGTAACAGGCACCATGCCGATATTGTGCTGTTCCCCGATGCGGGGCTGGAGAAACGCCGCATTGCAGAGAGCAAGACGCGAATGGATGCGGTCCGTGATGCGATGAGCGATGCCGACCTTGAGCGGCTTGAGGAAGACGTGGCAAGCTTGAAGAAATATCAGAAGCGCAAGGATTCTCCGGAGAACATTGCAAAGATCCCTCGCTTGAGAAGCGTGGAACTTTCGCAGACTGGGATTCCCGTTTCTTCAGAGTTGCAGAATGCGAATGGCGTTGTGCGCATCAAGACCAGGACGACGGCAGATGGCGTGTTTTATCTGATCCTATATTTCCCGATGGATGGTTTTGCCGCGGATGAACTGCTGCGGATGCCGTTGTTCGCCAGGTTGCACGGCAAGTTGCGGACATCAAGACGCTCCGCGCTCGAGCTGCAGACGGAAGTCGCGGCAAACGTCGGGCGCATTTCGTATTCGACGGTTTCGACGGATCGTGGACGGTATTTCAAGGTCTCGGTGGCATCACTGCTCGATAGAAGGGATGCAACATTTGAATTGCTGAAAGAAGTGTTGCTTGATACGCGCTTTGAGGATAGGTCGGAAATCGAGGCGGTGTTGCGCCAGAAGCAACTTGCAGCGGAGCGCGACGTTTCGGGGGACGGTCGCGACCTCGCGTTGTGCTATGCCAAGCGCGGGATCGGAGAACGATGGATGGCGTCCGATTTGCTCCGTGGTGAACGGCAGCTGCGGTGGTTGCAAGGGACGTCTACCGACGAGGCGCTCATGAAATGGTGCGCCGATGTTCCCTCGAGACTGTTCGGAAAGAATGGAATGGTTGTCTCGTACACCGACAATCTTGCTGATGGCTCGGTTGACGAATTGCTGGCTTCGTTTGGAAGTGGCGCAGCCGAGAAGCAGAAGATTCCAATCGTCCAAAACGATCTGAGCGGTTTCTCGATTGATGGTGACACCGGATTTGCGGCATGGGCCGCCAAGCTGCCCAATGGCGTCAAGGAGAACGGAACGATGCGCGTGGCGGCGAAGATATTATCCCTTGAATATCTGCATAATGAGGTCCGTGAGATTGGCGGCGCGTATGGTGTAATGATGCGGGTGACATCAGCCGGACTGGTGGAGTGCTTTTCATATCGCGATCCAGACCCCGTCAGTTCTCTTCGGAAAATGAACGGGCTTGGCGGAGCGTTGCGTAAATTCGTGGAGTCTGGTGTGGACATTGATCGGTACATTGTTGCCACGATTGCCTCCATGGAGCCGTATCGCTCCCCGGCGGACGAAGCTTCACGTGCGGTTGAGCTGTTTGTCGATGGCCGGGACGGTGCGGATGTTGAGCGAGTCCGGCGCGAAGTCCTTGCAACTACAAAGGGGCAATTGCTCCAATTTGCGGACTTGTTGGATAAGATCAGCGCAAGTGCGAAGACCTGCGTCGTTGGCGGCGACAAACAAGTCGGTGGTCTTTGCGCAGAACAGATTCAGCCGATTATGAAGTTCAAATAGGATCGGACTTTCCAAAATTTGCATAAAACCTCTAGGCAAGTTTTCCGCCGGATGTGATGCTTTTTGATATAATTACCAAATCCCGCCGGAGGGAAAGCTGGCGAAGGAAATAAAACCGAAAAAGGAGCGCTTGAAGATGAACAGGAAGCTTACGATTATGCCGTGCCTCGACATGATCAATGGACGCGTGGTTAAGGGTGTGAATTTCGTGAACATCAAGGATGCCGGCGATCCCGTCGAGTGCTGCAAGGCGTACTGCGCGGCCGGGGCGGACGAGCTCGCGATGCTCGACATCACGGCGACCGTGGAAGGCCGCAAGACGATGCTCGAGGTAGTCCGCAAGGTCGCGGACGCTGTTACGGTTCCGTTCACGATGGGCGGTGGCATTTCGTCAGTCGCAGCCGCTGAGGAAGTTCTCAAGGCAGGCGCGAACAAGGTCTCAACTTCGTCTGCAGTCTTCCGCCGTCCTGAGATGATCGGCGAAATGGTCAAGGAGCTCGGCGCCGACAAGGTGACTGTCGCGATCGACGTTGCGCAAAACGCCGCGATGCCGTCCGGCTACGAAGTGTTCATCGACGGCGGACGCACCGCGACTGGCAAGGACGCCATCGAATGGGCGAAGCAGGTGAACGACTACGGCGTAGCCTGCATCCTGCCGACTTCCAAGTCCACGGACGGCGTTCGCACGGGCTACGACCTCCCGCTCATCAGGAAGATCCGCGAGATCACGGATGCCTCAGTTGTCGCGTCTGGCGGCGCTGGTACGATGGAGCACTTTGCCGAGGCGGCTGAGGCTGGCGCCGATGTCCTTCTCGCGGCGTCGGTGTTTCACTTCCATGTGATCGGCATCCCGGAACTCAAGGCGTTCCTCGCCTCCCGCGGCCTCTCCGTCCGCTAGTCACTAACCACTAGCCACTAGTCACTAGCCACTAATCACTGACTACTGACTCCTGACCCCTAGTGCCTAAGGCACTCCGGCGTCCAAATGTCCTCTCCCTTGAGGTCAAGCCACGTAATTGCCTCAAGCCAGCGCGAGAGGTCTTTCGGCGTGGGGTCGAAGTTGTTCGTGCCGAACGAGAACTTCGCGCCCATCTCCTTTGCGAGCCGTAGGAACTTCGGACGCGGGAAGGTCGAGCCGGCCTGAATCTCGATTGCGATTCCCTTTTCCACGGCCTTCGCTATCACCGCGCGCATGCGCTCCTCTGTCCAGAGCCGGTCGTATTGATCGGCGATGGGAAGGGGGAGATACGTGGGGTTTGCGAGAATCGAGATCGGCTCGTCGAGGATCGCCATGTTGTGCTTGAAGTATTCCTCCATCCACGCATCCGGATTGGCGATCTCCTTCACCATCCAGAGTCGGTTGTCGCGCCCGTTGGGAAGCTTGCCCATGATCATTGTGTCCGCGAGGATGTAGTCGAACTTCGCGCGCGTCGCATCGTCGATCTGGCGGAACCAGTCGCGGTCGTTCACCTGGATGCCGACCGGCAGGCGGTGTCCGTCGACGTCGATTGAGCGGGCGTGGTCGGCAAAGGCGGCGAGCTTCGCGTTGTCGTAGATCTCCCACTCGCGGCCGTGGTTTTCCATCGCGCTCGAACGGATGCCGGAATCCTTCTCGCGCAGGGCGGCGAGCTCTGGCGTCATTCCGCCGCGGATGTGGAGATGCCAGTCGACGAGTACAATGCCGCGCTCGGAACATTCCTTCATGAGCAGGCGGAACACGTCGTTCTTCGGATACCTTGGGTCGGTCGCCTTGTTCGCGCCGACGGTGTACACGAGAAGGCGCAGCGCATGCGCGGGCTTTGCCTCCTTCTCCCAGGGCCTGCGGTACCTGAACTCGACGCGGGCAGGAGTCTGCACCTTGCTCTTTACTTCGACCATGACCTGCCCAGGCGCGCCGACGAGTCCGTTGTCCGCCGCCTTGCGCACCATGGTGACATCGCACTCGGACGCATTGTGTTCCATTTCCCACGAGTAGCCCGTGGTCGCGTTCTCCTCGAGAGAGAAGCGGACTGATTGTCCTTCGGGTACTTGGGCCACGAGTTCGGTGGGAAGGGCCTTGAGGGAGTATGTGGCGCCATTCTCAAGCTTGTCCGTGAGCGCAGCCGCAGCAGTCGGGATTGCCATATTTGGCTCCGCGACAGTGGCGTTCTGCTCGACCTTGATGAAATGCTCGGAGTAGCCCGGCCTGTCTGCGCCGCCGTTTATCATGACTGCGGTGCCTTTCGCTCCTCCAGGCAGGGATGGCTGTGTCGCTACATAGCGCAGGAAGGCCCCATCCGTGGAATAACTGTTGCCGAACGCGGCGACGGCGACGCCGTGCGGACGCGCCAGAACAAGGGCGCGCACGTTTTCGACCTTGCCCTCGCCCATTGGGAGCGGATGCACCACTCGCGAAGTGACCATGTCGCCATCAATCTCGACCCTGATGCCCACGAAGCGGCATGACGGCAGCCCAAGCGTGTCCGCCGCTGCCCTGACAAACAGTTCCGGACTTGCGGAGACTATGTAGTTCTCCACCCCGGCGCTCTCTAACGCCTTGAGAATCCTTACGGAAGAGTCGAAGTACCATTTATGATAGACGCGCTCGCATTCGGACCTGCAGAACGAATCCAGGACGGACACCCTCTGGCCGTTGTACATCTGCGCATTGTACGGCCACGCCAGCCAAAGCCCGATTTCCTTCATGGCAGGATAATCGCGTTTTATGTACTGGTTCCAGCCGCCGTCCTTTCCGTATGTCGGGCACAGCCCTTCCTCGATCGTGCGCTCGACAAGGCCTTTGAACAAGACCCTTCCGCCTTCCTCCAGTCCTTCGCTGATGTCGCCCTTGATGATTGTGCCGTCAAAATCCCAGAATGCCATCGGCACCGCGTCGGGGCACGTCGCTTTTATCTCGGCGACATTCTCAGACACCTGGGCGATTATGCCGTCCACGTGAGATTCGTATCCGAAACACGCCGCCGATGCCAACGCAAGCACCGCCGCTGCAAAACACTGCTTTTTCATGTTGCGAATTATACCAAATTTTCCTGGCCGCCATCCTCCCGCCAACTCCTCTTTGGTTTTTGATATAATACTCACTGTCAGAACGGGAACG
>Ga0310696_10000790_pt1 | contig 47214 bp, 29 predicted proteins | sample AusTroGonzalo_MG_4_FD_203885 | JGI IMG/M metagenome (GOLD analysis project Ga0310696, IMG submission 203885) | Bovine rumen microbial communities from tropical cattle in Woodstock, Queensland, Australia - Gonzalo_02 (v2) (version 2) | ecosystem: Host-associated > Mammals > Digestive system >... | reverse complement strand
GGAACCCTTAAGGGTTAGAGCCTGAACCCTTAAGGGTTAAGCCGACAACCCTTAAGGGTTCCAGCACTAACCCCAAGCAACTCCCCTCCCCATGATAGAAGTCCAGTCCCTGTTCAAGTCCTTCGAGGACAAAGAAGTCCTGAAAGACATCACCGCCCGCTTCGACGCCGGAAAGACCAACCTCATCATCGGACAGTCCGGCTCCGGCAAGACCGTACTGATGAAGTGCATCGTCGGTCTGCTGACACCGACAAGCGGGAAAATTCTTTACGACGGCCGCGACTTCGTAGCCATGGGGAAGAAGGAGAAAGCCCTCCTCCGCCGCGAGATGGGAATGATTTTCCAGTCCGCCGCCCTCTTCGACTCCATGAGCGTGCTGGAGAACGTCATGTTTCCCCTCGATATGTTCTCCTCTATGAACCTGAAAGAGAGGAAGGAACGTGCCCTCCAATGCCTCGACCGCGTGAACCTCATCGATGCCCAGAAGAAATACCCCGGCGAGATTTCCGGCGGTATGCAGAAGCGCGTGGCCATCGCAAGGGCCATAGCCCTGAATCCCAAATATTTATTTTGCGATGAACCGAACAGTGGCCTCGACCCCAAGACCAGCCTCGTCATCGATGCCCTCATCCACGACATCACCGAGGAATACCAGATGACGACGATTATCAATACTCATGACATGAACTCCGTCATGGGCATCGGCGACAGCATCATCTTCATCAAGCAAGGCCACCTGGAATGGCGCGGCGACAAGACCCAGGTTGCCACCTCCACCAACGACTCCCTCACGGACTTCATCTTCGCCTCCGACCTCCTGAAGAAAGCCCGCCAGGCCTTCGTCTAAGCGGCAAGCCTCATCCCTGATTTTTGCCCGCCCTTCCATCTCCGCCTGCCCCTCCGTCTCCGCCCGCCCTTCCGTCCCCTCCTGTCCCCTTCCGTCTCCGCCTGCCCCCATCCCGAAGGCGGTTAGGTGTGGCGCGTATTCGCGCCCTTCCCTCCCCCTTTTCCTCATGCACGCACGCAGGTCAGGGTTCTCTCTTTCTTTTTTCTTTCTCTTTAGAAAAAGAGGATAAAAGGGGGAAATCCTTTCTCTTGCTTTCTTCTTTCTCTCATAGTTTTGTCAGGATTTCGGAATTTATTTGCTCATGTCCGCAGAAATGCCTAACTTTGCAGCCGAAAAAGACTACAAAGAGACATGATTTCCGTCGAACACCTCAGCATAGAATTCAGCGCCCGACCGCTCTTCACCGACGTCAGCTTCGTCATCAACGACCGCGACCGCATCGCCCTCACCGGCAAGAACGGCGCAGGCAAGTCCACGCTGATGAAGATCATCGCCGGGCAACAAGCCCCCACCTCCGGCACCGTAGCCTCGCCCCGAGGCACCACCGTAGGCTACCTGCCACAGGTCATGGAGCTGTTGGGCGACCGCAGCGTCATGGACGAGACCCTGCTGGCCTTCGACCACATCCGCGACTTGCAGGCAGACATCGAACGAATGCAGCAGGAGATGGCCGAGCGCACAGACTACGAGACCGACGACTACATGCAACTCTGCGAACGCTACACCCGTGCCGAGGAGCACTTTCAGCTCATGGGAGGCCTGAACTTCCACGCCGAGGTGGAGCGCACGCTGCTGGGCCTCGGCTTCGAACGCGCTGAGTTCCAACGCCCCACGCGCGAACTCAGCGGAGGCTGGCGAATGCGCATCGAGCTGGCCAAGCTCCTTCTGCGCCAGCCCGACGTCCTCCTCCTCGACGAGCCCACCAACCACCTCGACATCCAGAGCATCCAGTGGCTGGAACAGTACCTCCAGCAGCGCGCCGGAGCCCTCGTCCTCGTTTCCCACGACCGCGCCTTCATGAACAACGTCACCACACGCACCATCGAAATCACCTGCGGCCGCATCTGGGATTACAAGGTGAAGTACGATGACTACGTGCGCCTGCGTGCCGAACGCCGCGAGCAGCAACTCCGCGCCTACGAGAACCAGCAGAAGGAGATTGCCGACCTCAAGGACTTCATCGACCGCTTCCGCTACAAACCCACCAAAGCTGTGCAGGTGCAGGAGCGCATCAAGCAGCTTGCCCGCATCGTGCCCATCGAGGTAGACGACGTGGACAACAGCGCCCTCCACCTGAAGTTCCCTCCCTGCGACCGCAGCGGCGACTTCCCCCTCATCGTCGAAGACCTCCGCAAAGCCTACCCCGCCCCCTCCTCCTCGCAGCTTTCCCCCTCCTCCCCCTCCCAGCCTGCCTCTCCATCCCCCTCGCAGCTTTCCCCCTCCTCCCCCTCCCCGCAGGCGGTCGGGTGTCCCGCGTATTCGCGGGAATCCCTCTGCGACCACGAAGTTATCTCCCACGTCAACCTCACCATCCGGCGCGGCGAGAAAGTCGCCTTCGTTGGCCGCAACGGCGAAGGCAAGTCCACCCTCGTCAAGTGCATCCTCGGCGAGATTCCCTTTGAAGGTAGCCTGAAAGTCGGCCACAACGCCCAAATCGGCTACTTCGCCCAGAACCAGGCCCAGCTCCTCGACCCCGAGCTCACCGTCTTCGACACCATCGACCGGGTAGCTCGCGGCGACATCCGCACCCGCATCCGCGACATCCTCGGCGCCTTCATGTTCGGCGGCGAAGCCTCCGACAAGAAAGTCAAGGTCCTCTCCGGCGGCGAACGCTCACGCCTGGCCATGATTAAGCTCCTCCTGGAACCCGTGAACTTCCTTATCCTCGACGAGCCCACCAACCACCTGGACCTCCGCTCCAAGGACGTGCTGAAAGAAGCCATCGCCGCTTTCGATGGCACCGTCATCGTCGTCAGCCACGACCGCGAGTTCCTCGACGGCCTTGTCTCCAAGGTCTATGCCTTCGGCGGCGGACGTGTCCGCGAACACCTCGGCGGCATCTACGACTGGATCAAGAGCCAGCAAGAAGAACAGGCCACTACCAGCCGGCCTGCCACCGTCCAAAGCCTTGCCAAAAAAGAAGAGCCCGAGACCGTCGCCAAAGAAGACTCCAAGCTCTCCTACGAAGCTCAGAAGGCTCTCGCCCGCCAACGCAAGAAGCTGGAGCGCACCATCGCCGACGCCGAGGCCGAGATTGCCGAACTTGAGGCCGCCGTCCGCCTCCTCGAAGACCAAATGTCCACCCCCGAAGGCGCCGCCGACACCACCCTCTACGAGCGTCACTCCCGCCTCAAAGACAAGCTCGAAGCCACCGAAGCCACCTGGCTCGAAGCCTCCGAAGCCCTCACCGCCCTCTAACTACCTCCCCCCATTTCACCCCCCAACTCCCCTTTCACCCTCCACTCCCCCCTTCATCCTCCACTTTCCCCTCCTTCTCCCTCTCCCCTCTCACACCCCGGTTGGGTGCCGCGCATATTTGCGCGGACTCCTCTCCCTCCCCTCCAAGAACACTAAACTCCATACTATATGAAACTCAAAAACACCCTCCCCCTCATGGCCCTTACCCTCCTCACGGCCTGCGGCGGCAACACCACCTCCCTCACCACCGGCATCGACCCGACCAACCTCGACACCACAGCCGCTCCCGGCACCGACTTCTACCGCTTCGCCACCGGCGGCTGGGCCGACAGCCATCCCCTCACCGCCGAGTACGCCCGCTTCGGTAGCTTCGACCTCCTGGCCGAAAACAACAAGACCCAGTTGCGCGAACTCATCGAGAACGTTGCCGCCCAGCAGAACGAGCCCGGCAGCATCGCCGACAAGATTGCACAGATGTACAACAGTGCCATGGACTCCGTAAGCCTCAACGCACAGGGCATCGAACCCATCCGCAAAGACCTACAGCGCATCGACGCCTGCTACAACAAAGCCGAACTCTTCCGCCTCTATGCCGGCCTGCAAGCCGAGGGCATCGACGGCCTCTTCGGTTTCTACATCGACGCCGACATCAAGAACAGCGCCATGAACCTCGTACAGGTGTGGCAGTCGGGCCTCATCATGGGGCAGAAGGACTACTACCTCGACACGGACTCCGCCACCACCTCCATCCGTAATGCCTATCACGACTACATGGCCAACCTCTTCCGCTATTGCAAGGTTGCCGGTGATGACGCCGAAGCCCGCGTGAACGGTGTCCTCGCTTTGGAGACCGAGCTGGCCAAGGCTTCCCGCAGCCGCACCGAGCTTCGCGACGACGAGAAAAACTACAACAAGATGTCCTACGACTCCCTGAAAGCTGCCTTCCCCGGCATCGACTGGAGCTTCTACTTCAGCGTACAGGGTGCCAAGGGCGTGAAGGAAGTCAGCGTGGGACAGCCCGAGTTCATCCAGGCCGTGGAACAGCTCTGGGACAATACAGACCTTGCCGTCCTGAAAGACTATGTCCGCTGGCAGCTTATCAACGCCGCCGCCAGTTACCTCGACGACGATATGCGTGCCCAGAGCTTCGCCTTCTTCGGCACCGTCATGTCCGGCCGTCAGGAAGACCGTCCGCGCTGGAAGCGTGCCGTAACCTCTACTGAGAGCGCCCTTGGCGAGGCCATCGGCCAGCTCTACGTCGAAAAGTATTTTCCTGCTGCCGCCAAGGAGCGCATGACACAGCTCGTGCGCAACCTGCAAATAGCCCTCGGACAGCGCATCGACGCACAGGAATGGATGTCCGACTCGACCAAGGCCGTGGCCCACGAGAAACTCGACGCTTTCATCGTCAAGGTAGGCTATCCCGACAAGTGGCGCGACTATTCCACCCTCGAAGTCGGCAAGAATTATTGGGAGAACATGAAGGCCGCTTCTATCTGGGCCGTACACGACATGATCGACAAGAAGCTGAACAAGCCCGTCGACAACACCGTCTGGTACATGACACCCCAGACCGTGAACGCCTACTACAACCCGACGACCAATGAAATCTGCTTCCCCGCAGGCATCCTGCAGCCGCCCTTCTTCGACATGAATGCCGACGATGCCTTCAACTACGGTGCCATCGGAGTCGTTATCGGACATGAGATGACCCACGGCTTCGATGACCAGGGTGCCAAGTTCGACAAGGACGGAAACCTGCGCCAGTGGTGGACGGCCGAGGACACACGCCGCTTCGAGGAGCGTACCCACGTCATGCGCGACTTCTTCAACAATATTGAAGTTCTGCCCGGCCTTAAGGCCAACGGCCAATTGACCCTCGGCGAGAACATGGCCGACCACGGCGGACTCCAAGTCGCCTTCCAGGCCTTCAAGAACGCTGCAAGTTCTGTGAACGGCAGTACGGCTACCGTCTCCCCCGAAAGCCCCTCCGACCCCATCGCCTCCCGCTTCACCCCCGAACAGCGCTTCTTCCTCGCCTACGCCGGCGTCTGGGCTGCCAACATCCGCGACGAGGAAATCCGCAACCGCACCAAGTCTGACCCCCATGCCCTCGGTCGCTGGCGCGTCAACGGCGCCCTGCCTCACATCGATGCCTGGTACGAAGCCTTCGGCATCACCGAGTCCGACCCGATGTTCGTGCCCAAGGCAGAGCGTGTCACCATCTGGTAAAACGTTCAAGCGCAGCAATTCTTACTATTTCCCTTTTAATCTTTAATCATCTACTGTGCCCCTCACCCTTCCCGACAGGCTACCCGCCATCGACCTCCTGAAGCAGGAGAACATCTTCGTCATGGGAACCTCACGCGCCACGACGCAGGACATCCGCCCCCTGCGTATCGTGGTGCTGAATCTCATGCCCATCAAGATTACCACCGAGACCGACCTCATCCGCGTCCTCTCGAATACGCCCTTGCAGCTTGAACTCACGTTCATGAAAATCAAGAGCCACACCTCCAAGAACACTCCCGTGGAGCACATGAAGGCTTTCTACCACGACTTCGAGCTGCTTCGCAACCAGAAGTTCGACGGCCTCATCATAACAGGTGCTCCTGTGGAGCATCTGGACTTCGAGCAGGTCAACTACTGGGATGAGTTGCAGGACATCTTCGACTGGGCGCGCACCCACGTCACCTCCACCCTTTACATCTGCTGGGCAGCCCAGGCGGGCCTCTACTACCACTACGGCGTCCCCAAGTACCCGCTTCCAGAGAAGAAATTCGGCATCTTCTCGCAGACTATCGACGACCCTCTCCTCCCCATCTTCCGAGGCTTCGACGACGTCTTCCAGATGCCTCACAGCCGCCACACCGAAGTCCGCCGCGACGACATCGAGGCGAAGGAAGGACTCCGCATCATCGCCGAGTCGGACGAGGCTGGCGTCAGCATCGTGATGGCACGCGGCGGTCGCGAGTTCTTCATCACCGGCCACCTCGAATACTCGCCCCTCACCCTCGACACCGAATACCGGCGCGACCTCGCCAAGGGTCTTCCCATCCAGATGCCCCGCCATTATTACCGCAACGACGACCCCGACCTCGGCCCCCTCGTCACCTGGCGCGCCCATGCCAACCTCTTCTTCACCAACTGGCTGAACTACTACGTTTATCAGGAGACGCCCTACGACATCAATGCCATCCATTGAACCCTGCCCAAACCGATGCCCCGCCCCATAGAACTCCTTGCCCCTGCCCGCAGCCTCGAATGCGGCATCGAAGCCATCCGCCACGGTGCGGATGCCGTCTACATCGGTGCTCCCCGCTTCGGTGCACGTGCAGCCGCAGGCAACAGTCTCGAAGACCTTGCCCGCCTCGTGGACTTTGCCCATCCCTTCGGCGTCCGCATCTACGTCACCCTCAATACCCTCCTCCGTCCCGACGAACTCCCTGCCGTTCAAACCCTCATCAACGACCTCGCCGCCATCCACATCGACGCCCTCATCACCCAAGACCCGCGCATCCTCCCCTCCTCCCCTCCCATCTCCGAAGCCTCCTCAAAGCCCCTCCCCTCCTCTCCTCCCTCTGGTCAGGTGGCGCACATAGTTGTGCGCTCCTCCCTCCCCCTCCACGCCTCCACGCAGATGGACAACCGCACTGTCACCGACGTCCGTGCCCGCCTCGCCGCAGGCTACCAGCAGACTGTCCTCGCCCGCGAGCTCTCCCTCGACGACATCCGCGCCATCCACGCTGCCGTCCCCGAAATGCCTTTGGAAGTCTTTGTCCACGGCGCCCTCTGCGTCAGCTACAGCGGTCGCTGCTACGCCTCCGAGTACTGCTTCGGCCGTAGCGCCAACCGGGGAGAGTGCGCCCAGTTCTGCCGCCTCCCCTTCGACCTCGTTGATGCACAGGGCAAGGTTTACGAAAAACAGCGCCACCTCCTCAGCCTCCGCGACATGAACCGTGCCGCTGACCTCGAAGCCCTTCTCGACGCAGGCGTCAGCAGCCTGAAGATAGAAGGCCGACTGAAGGACGTCTCCTACGTGAAGAACATCACTGCCTACTACCGCCAGCAGCTCGACGCTATCCTTGCCCGCCGCTCTGAGGAGTACTGCCGCGCCAGCTTCGGCCACAGCACCTTCAGCTTCAGCCCCGACCCGCGCAAGTCCTTCAACCGAGGCTTCACCTCCTACTTCCTCCACACCCACAGCGATGACCTCCCTGCCAGCCGCCCCTCGGCCCCTGTTCACCAGCACCTCACGCCGAAGTCTTTGGGCGAACCCGTCGGCACCGTCAAGGACATCGGCCGTGGCTACATCTCTGTAGCAGGTACCGCCACCTTCGCCAACGGCGACGGCCTCTGCTTCTTCACCTCCGACGGTCGCCTCGTCGGTTTCCGCGTCAACCGCGTAGACCAGCAAGGCCGTCTCTATCCCGCTCCTTCCGGCTCTGCCACCGAAGGCAACCCTTCCACAGCCTCCTTGTTCTCCCTTCTTCGCAAAGGCACCCCACTCTACCGCAACTTCGACGCCGCCTTCGACCACCAACTTTCCCGCCCGACCGCCGACCGTCGCATCGCCGTCCGCTGGAAGCTCGAAGACCTACCCGAAGCCTCCTTCCGCCTCACCCTCTCCATCCCCGAGACCAACGACAGCATCTCCCAAACCTTCGAGCACCCACACGAACAGGCCCGAACCCCACAGGCCGACAACCTCCGTCGCCAGCTCCTCCGCCTCGGCGACACCCCCTTCGCCTGTACCGAAGCAGACATCGACCTCTGTCTCTCCGACAACTTCTTCATTCCCGCCTCCACCCTTGCCGACTGGCGGCGCCAACTTACAGCCGACCTCCTGCACCGCCTTTCGCCCGCTTCTCCCCAGCCGTCCCCTTCTCCGACACCCCTTAAGGCCGCCGTGCCCGAAGACTCCCCTCAAGGTTCTCCCTCCCTTATGACCTGCCGCTACTGCCTCCGCCACGCCCTCGACCAGTGCCTGCGGCAACACCCCACCCTCCGTGGTCCCCTTGCCTTGCAGCTCTCCGACGGTCGCCGCTTCCCCCTGCGCTTCGACTGCGAGCGGTGCGAGATGCACGTTCTTCCGCCCGAAGGCGTCCACTTCACTCCCGAATTCTGATTCTGCATGAAACGAATTCTTCTCTTTCTTCTTCCCCTTTTCTTCATCGCGTGCCAGTATCCGGAGCCGATGCCCGCAACGCGTCCATACGGCGTCGGCTACAACTTCTTCGTCCACTCCGACAGCCTCCTTCTCCAGGAAGACCGTCCCATGCACTGGTGCCAAGGCGTAGCCGAGACCAGCGACAGCCTGTGGGTCTATCAGGACAACCACATCGTGGTCGCCGCCATCACCATTATCCCCGAAGACTGCGTGGACAGCGTCTGGGTGAAGGTCGCCCGCGACCAACTCACCATGGGCTGGACCCACGAGAGCAACCTCCTCGCCGCCGCCTCGCCCGACGACCCCATCAGCCAGTTCATCCGCATCTTCTCCGGGAACCATATCACCTGGTTCCTCATCTTCATCGCCGTGGCCATCATCGTCATCGTCGCCCGCCACCTGCACCGCGACCGCATTTCCTTCCTCCACTTCCACGACATCCCCAGCGCATACCCCAGCCTGCTCACCTCCACCTTGGCCGTGGCCGTAGCCCTCTACGCCTATATCCAACATTTCTGTCCCGACCAGTGGGTTCAGTTCTATTTCCATCCCACGCTGAATCCTCTGGCCCAGCCCCCCGTCCTTTGCGCCTTCCTCTGTTGCGTCTGGCTGTTGTTGCTGCTGACCCTGGCCGTCAGCAACGCCGCCTTTAACCTCCTGCGCCCCGACGAGGCAGTGGCCTACCTGTTGACCCTGCTGGCTCTCTGTACGCTCATCTACCTGTTCATCTACACCTCCGCAGAGGTCAGCATACTCTTCCCCATCCTCTTCTCCTGCACCTATATCCTCGCTGCCTTTGTCCATTACTACCGCCACGTCCGCGCCCACTACCTCTGCGGACGTTGCGGAGCCAAGCTTCGGCAGAAAGGGCGCTGCCCCCGCTGCGGAGCCATCAACGACTGAGCCATGTCCTTCACCTCCCTCCAATTCCTCTTCTTCCTCCCCGTTGTCTTCGCCATCTACTGGACTTTGCAACGCCACCTCCGCTGGCAGAACCTCCTGCTCGTGGTTGCCAGCTACGTCTTCTACGGCTGGTGGGATGCCCGCTTCCTGCTGCTCATTGCCCTGACCACAGGTGCCAGCTACCTGAGCGGACTCCTGATAGAGCATTTCGAGGGAGACGGACGACGTCGCCTCGTCGCTGCTGCCAACATCGTCCTGAACCTCGGCATCCTTGCCCTCTTCAAATACTACAACTTCTTCGCCGACAGCCTTTCCGAGCTGCTGCGCACGGTAGGCCTCCACGCTGACCTGCCTACCCTGCGTCTCATCCTGCCCATCGGCATCTCCTTCTACACCTTCCAGGCCCTCAGCTACACCATCGACGTCCTCCGCCGCCAACTGCCAGCCACCCGCGACGCTGTGGCCTTCTTCGCCTACATCGCCTTCTTTCCCCAACTCGTTGCAGGCCCCATCGAGCGAGCCACCCACCTGCTGCCGCAGATGCTCCAACCCCGCCACTTCTCCGACCGCCACGCCGTCGATGGCCTGCGCCAGATGCTCTGGGGCTTCTTCAAGAAGATGGTGGTCGCCGACAGTTGCGCCCTTGCCGTGGACATCATCTGGCAATCGCCCTCGGAACAGAGCGCCCTTGTCCTTGCCCTCGGGGCCCTTCTGTTTACAGTCCAGATCTACGGCGATTTCTCGGGCTACAGCGACATCGCCGTAGGTTGTGCCCGCCTCTTCGGCATCGACCTCATGCAGAATTTCCGCACGCCCTACTTTGCCACCTCCATCGCTGACTTCTGGCGTCGCTGGCACATCTCCCTGATGACCTGGCTGCGCGACTACGTCTACATCCCCTTGGGCGGCAACCGCTGTTCGCCACTGCGTCAGTACGCGAACACCCTGACCACCTTCCTTCTCAGCGGACTCTGGCACGGGGCGGCCTGGACGTTTGTCTGTTGGGGACTCTACCACGGCGTGCTCGTCTGCGTGGAGAAAGGCCTTCGCAACCTTCGTCCCCGGTCATCGGGCAGGAACTCTCATTTTTCCCTCTTCACGCTCTCACTTCTCACGTTCCTTTTGGTCAACATCGGCTGGCTCCTCTTCCGTGCTCCCGACCTCGCCGCCTTCGCCGCCTACTGTCGCGGTCTCTGCGACCTCTCCTCGCTCTTTGCCTTCGGCACGCTGACCATGGGCAAGCAAGCCGTCCTCTGGAGCATCGCCCTCTTCGCGGTGGAGTGGCTGCAACGTTCCCGTCCCCATGCCCTCGACTTCTCCCAGTCCTGCGGTCGGCACTACGGTTCTCTTCATCCTTTCAACCTCCTGCGCCACCGTCCCGTCCGCTGGGCCGTCTACTACGCCCTCATCCTGATACTCCTCTTCTGCCACGCCGACCAGCATACCTTCATCTACTTCCAGTTCTGACCCCGTGAACCCCAAGGGGTTAGAGCTTGAACCCTTAAGGGTTGGAGCCTGAACCCTTAAGGGTTATAGCGCGAACCCTTAAGGGTTCTGGCGTGTCCCACCAGTGAGACAATCAGGGAGCTCCAGCGGTTCGGAAAGGAAGCACCGGAAAGATAATCCGGCGAAAGTTTGCGTATGCAGGAAATAATTTGCACCTTTGCACTGGCAAAGGCCAATGTCCTGCCCAGCACCACCCAAGTCTCTCCACAACCCCACCTGCCCTCTCCTCTCCCAAATCTCCCCGCCTCCATGCGCTCCTTCTTCCTCCGCCTCGCCCTCTTCCTACTGCCGCTGCTGCTTGCTGCCACAGCCACAGAGCTGTACGTCCGCAGCCTCCCCAACAGCTACCGTATTAAACGGCAGGCCATGGAACGGATGGAGGACAGCGTGGAGACTATCGTCCTCGGCAACAGCCATGCGTTCAGTGGCATCCGACCCGAACTACTTCCAGGCCCGGCCGTAAACCTCGCTAATGTCTCGCAGACCCTGGACCTCGACCTCCTGTTGTTGGAACATTACGCCCCGCATTGCCCCCGCCTGCGACAGGTCATCCTCACCGTGGACAACAGCAACCTCTTCGACCTGCCGATGTCGCAGACCGACGAATGGTTCCGCTGCGGCTACTACCGCCGCTACATGCACCTCGGCCCCTACCACCGTCCCCGCTACTGGCTCGAGCTTTTCCACTTCGAGAGCACCTGCGGCAAGATTCAGAAATGGAGAGAGCAACGATGCCCCGAATGCACCGACCTCGGATGGCAGACCGACAACCGCCTCGAGCTGAAGAATCAGACGGAGTGGCAGACCACACAGGTGGAGAAGACCCTCGCACGCCACACCTGCCACGACTGGCAGCAAGCCCAGGAGAACCGAAAGGCCGTCCTCGACATCGCCCGCTACTGCCGCGACCACGGCATCCAGCTCTGGATTGTCGGCACGCCCGTCTCCCCCGCCTACGCCGCAGGCATCCCCGTCCCCCAGCAATCGTTCATCGAAGCAACCCGTAGGGATGCCGCCCAACAATATCGTGCCCATGTCCTCGACTTCGCACGCGACACAACCTTCGCCCCCGATGACTACTTCGACCCCGACCACCTCACCCACGAGGGAGCCGCAAAGTTCACACTTCTATTAGGAAGCTGCCTATCCGAATACCGCCCAAAGAATTAAGAATCATGAAACAGATCCTCTACTTCTCCGCCGTGGCAATCCTTGCCTTAGCCTCTTGCCACGATAGTCAACGCGATGCCATCGGAAAGACCGAGGTGCTCATCGAGACGACGGAAGGCGACATCGTCGTCCGCCTCTACGACGACACTCCCACGCACCGCGATAACTTCATCCGCAACGTGGAGGCAGGTGCCTACGACAACATTCTCTTCAACCGCATCGTCCCAGACATGGTCATCCAGGCCGGCGACACGACACTGAAGTTGAAGAGCGGCGGGAAGGCCGAACAAGGAGAGACCGACAAGAAGGCTTCTGCCCAAGAACTGCTTCCGGCCGAAATCGTCTATCCCCGCCACTTCCACAAGCAGGGTGCATTGGCAGCCGCACGCGAACCTGACAGCATCAACCCACAGCGCAAGTCCAGTGCCCTGCAATGGTACATCGTCACGGGCTCCTCCTATACCTCGGCCCAACTCGCAGAACTACAAGCGACACTCTACGAAGCCAAGGTAGCCGCCCTCTTCGAGCAGCTGCGACGGGAACATGCCGCGGAACTCTCCCAGCTCGAAGCCACAAGCCACGCCGCACAACAGGAACTGCTGAACCGGCTACAGGTAGAGGCCGAGGAGACGGTGGCCAAGAACCCGCCGCGCCCCTACAACGACCTACAGAAAAAAGCCTATGCCAAACAGGGCGGAGCGCCTCACTTGGACGGCGACTATACCGTCTTCGGTGAGGTCGTGGAGGGAATGCCCATCGCCCTGCGAATCGGCCGTACTCCCGTTGACGGCAAAGAACGTCCACGCCGCGCCGTAGGAATCAAGCGCATAACCGTCCGATAGGAGCGACGGATTGAATCTGAGAGAGAAAACGAGTACCAGCGGTGGTACGAACGAGCACCAATAATGGTTCAAGTTCGTACCACCGCTGGTACTTGCATAAAAGCCTTGAGCAGACTATTGAGCAATGAGGCTGATGGCGAAGCCTCCGCCGGGAGCCTGAGTGAGCTTTAGGGTGTCGCCCGCCTTGACGGTCTTCTTCGTGACGGTGAAGGCTTTGGGGTTGCTCTCGTAGTGGGCATCCTTGGCATCGGCATAGATGGTGGCTTCGTACTTGCGTCCCTTGTCGAGGAAGTCGAGGCGGAGGACGGTCTTGTGGCCATTCTCGTCGCACTTGCCACCTACGAACCAGTTGTCGGTGCCCTTGGCCTTACGGGCCACGGTGATGTAGTCGGCCGGTTCGGCTTCGAGGTACTTGGAGTCGTCCCAGTCGCAGGCTACGTCGCGGATGAACTGGAAGGCGGGGGCGAGGTCGGGACGCTCATAGTGTTCGGGCAGGTCGGCGGCCATCTGCAAGGGAGAGTACATCGTCAGGTAGAGGGCGAGCTGTCCGGCCACGGTGGTACGCACCCAGGAAGTGTTCTCAGACCAGGTCGAGAGCTGCGTCTCGAGGATGCCGGGGGTGTAGTCCATGGGACCTCCTTGCAGGCGGGTGAAAGGCAGGATGCAGGTGTGGTCGGGCCGGTTACCGCCGAAGGCTTCGTATTCGGTACCGCGTGCGCTCTCGTTACCGACAAGGTTAGGCCAGGTACGGCAGAGGCCGGTGGGACGGGTGGCTTCGTGGGCATTGACCATGACGTGGTGCTTGGCAGCCTCCTGAATGCAGTAGAGGTAGTGGTTGTTCATCGACTGCGAATAGTGGTGGTCGCCGCGCGGAATGATGTCGCCGACGTAGCCGCTCTTCACGGCATCGTAGCCGTAGCGGTTCATCAGTTGATAGGCTTCTTCCATGTGGCGCTCGTAGTTCTGCGTAGAGCTGCTGGTCTCGTGGTGCATCATGAGCTTGACGCCCTTCGAGTGGGCATAGTCGTTGAGGGCTTTCAGGTCGAAGTCAGGGTAAGGAGTCACGAAGTCGAAGACGTCGCGCTTCCACATGTTTGCCCAGTCCTCCCAACCGACATTCCATCCCTCGACGAGCACTTGGTCGAGGCCGTTCTTGGCTGCGAAGTCGATGTAGCGGCGCACCTTCTCGTTGTTGGCAGCGTGGCGACCGTGGGGAGTTGAAAGTTGGAAGTTGAAGGTTGAAAGTTTCACGCTGGGCTGGTCGTCGGTGTAGTGCCAGTTGCTCTTGCCCACAATCATTTCCCACCAGACACCACAGTATTTGGTCGGATGAATCCAGCTCACGTCGTCCAAGGCACAAGGCTCGTTGAGGTTGAGAATCAGGTTCGAGGAGAGCATGTCGCGGGCGTCGTCAGAGACGATGACGGTGCGCCAGGGCGACTGACAGGGTGTCTGCATGGCGCCCTTCAGCCCTGTGGCGTCGGGCGTGAGATGGCTGACGAAGGTGAAGGGCTTGGGTAGGGGTGCGCGTGCGGGCAGCGGGTTGGGCGTGTAGGCGTTACTACCGCCTTCGAGCTTGGTGGTGAGGGCCTTGGTATCCTTGTCCACAAGTTCGAGGTGCATGGTGGCGTAGTCCACGCAGGCGGCCTCGTGGAGGTTGATGTAGAGACCGTCGGCGGTCTTCATCTGCAAGGAGGTCTGCACGCCCGTGGGCGAGAACGTTGCCACGCTGCTGTTGCCCCAGTTGACGGCATCATGGAAGCGGCTGCGGATTTCGCTGAGGCGCGACTCCTGGGTCATCTGCTCCTGGGTGTCGTAGTCGCCGGGGAGCCACCAAGCGGTGTGGTCGCCAGCCATGCGAAACTCGGTGCGCTCGTCCTGGATGAGGAAATAGACGAGTTCGGGCTGCTGGGGAAACTCATAGCGGAAGCCAAGGCCATCGTCATAGAGGCGGAAGCGGATAATGAGATTACGCACTTCCTGCTTCAGACCCAATCCCCGTTCGTTGTCCTGTAGCCCGTCGGGACGGAAAGGCACCTCTCTCACTTGTCGCAACGTAACGGCAAGCTCGTTGTAGTGGTTGCGTATGGTCTTGGTCTCACCCCAGACGGGTTCCCACGTCTCGTCGAAGGAGTTGGTTTGGGTGTCTGCGATGGTGAATCCGTCGATGAGGTCGCTCTCATTCATACCCTTGCTGGCGTGCTTGTCGCGTGCCAGCTCCAAACCTAAATGAGAAGGGAGGATGACGGGCTTGCCCTTGTAGGTGAGGGAGTACTGTGGGCGGGTGCCGTCGAGGGAGAATTCGAGGAGGAGGTTGCCGTTGGGAGAAAAGATGGTATAGGACCCTCCTATGGAAGACTCTGCCCCCGCCCTCCCTGCGAGGGAGGGAGTGGTCACCTTTGCGGATAGGGAGGCGATGGACATTGATAAAAATAATAAGGTAAATAACGAGATACTCTTCTTCATATTATTGTGCATGTGATATGGTCTTAATTCTTGATAGTATAGGCTCCCTCCCTAAGGAGGGCGGGGGGAGAATCTGCTTTTAGATTCGATTTCCCCTCACCACCATTTCGCGGATGCCCTCGGTGAAGGACTTGTCGTGCTTGAGGTCTTCGATGTTGAGGTGCATACGGTAGCGCCAGTAGTGGTGCGGGTTGGCGGGGATGTTGATGCGCTCGGCATTGGCATCCTTCAGGCGCAGATGCTCGTCGATGGCCAGCCAGTCCTGCAAGGCGATGACACACACCATAGAGGGGCAGTCAAGATGACGCTGGATGATGTGGCGCGCGAGTTTGCCGGAAAGGGGATGAGGGGCGTTGCCGTCGAGGTTCAGGATGGTGGTGTAGTATTCCTGGGTACGCTCGTAGTCCTCGTCCCACCACATGCGCAAGGTCGGCGTGTCGTGGCTGCTGATGGTGGCGACGCTGCGACGCGGGTTGCGTTCGACGTGCCCGAAGCGTACCCAAGCCTCCTTCGGCATCGATTCGAGTTCAAGGCTGAGGATGTCCAGCTCGTCCATAACCCACTGCACGCAGGCGGGCACCATGCCGAGGTCTTCGGCGCAGCAGAGCATCCGCGTAGCATGAACCAGCTTCGGGAGTTTTTGCATAGCTTCCTCGTACCAGAACTGGTTGTTGCGGTGGTAGAAGAACTGGTCGTAGAGTGCATTGAAGGCACGCTGTTCCTCCTCTGAGAGAGCGGCGTAGGCTTCGGTCTTCTGGGCCGAAATACGCGGGTGGAAGAGTTCGGGGTTCTTATGGTCGCGGAGGAATAGGAAGTTCGTGGAAGAAACCTCCCCACTCCCGGTCTTAATCACAGGACACGTCGCCTTCTTCAACGTCTCCTCGCTGATGCCATAGGCGCAGATTTCCTCGCGGCTGAGGGCAAGGGCGGGAGAGAACTGACCGAAGAGACCGCTCTTCATCGGCACGGGAATCTCCCAGATGCGGAAGAAGCCCAAGACGTGGTCAATACGATAGGCATCGAAGTAACGAGCCATATTACGGAAACGACGTTCCCACCAGGAGCAACCGTCGCGAAGCATCTCGTCCCAGTTGTAGGTCGGGAAGCCCCAGTTCTGGCCGTCCTCGGCAAAGTCATCGGGCGGCGCACCGGCCTGACCATTGAGGTTGAAGTAACGCGGTTCCTGCCAGACGTCGCAACCATGACGTGCCACACCGATGGGGATGTCACCTTTTAATAATACGCCACGCGTGCGGGCGTAGGCGTGTACGGCAGAGAGCTGTTGGGCAAGGATGAACTGCACGAAATACCAGAAGGCAACATCTCCGAGTTGGGTATCGATGGAAGAAAGTTCCTTGCGGTCGGCCTCGTTCCACTGGCGATGATCCGGCCACTGGCTGAAGTCGCCAGTTCCGTAGCGGTCGCGCAAGGTGCAGTATTGGGCATAGGGAACCAGCCATTCTTCCGATTCCTCAAAGAACTCCTTGAACTCCTTCGAGGCGAGAACCTTCTTGCCCTCTTGGGCGAAGAGCAGGCGCAGGTATTCGAGTTTCGCGCCATTAACACGTTCGTAATCTATCTGCGTAAGGGCGTTCAGTTCCATACGCAAAGCTTCGAACCGTTCGCGGTCGGCTTCTTGCTTGAGTTTCGGCAGGGCTCCGAGTTCCACATACTGCGGATGGAGGGCAAAGACACTGATGCAGGAATAGGGATAGGAGTCACCCCATGTGTGGCTGGAGGTGGTGTCGTTGATGGGTAGGATTTGCAGCAGGCGCTGTCCCGTCGTGGCCACCCAATCCACCATCATACGCAAGTCGCCGAAGTCGCCGACGCCAAAACTGCGGCGTGAACGGAGCGAAAAAACAGGGATGAGCGTTCCGGCTACGCGGAAGTCTTCGGGTGCGTCCATCCAGACATCGCGCTGCACCACAGGCAGAGAGGGGTCTGAGACTTCTTTGGGGTCAAACGAATGCGGACAGAAGACCCACTCCGACCGCTTCTCGCGGCCTTGCCACGTCACGGTGTAGAAGTACTCAATGGGCTTCTCGGTGGTTAGCTCGCATGACCAGATGATGCCGTCGTGCGTGCGCATGGCGTGGCGGGTCTGGCTGCCATCGTGCTCAAGGACGTTCATGAAAAGGTCCTCGCCGTAGATGGTGCGGTATTCAATGTCAAATCTAATATTCATAGTCGTTAGGTTTAGTAGTTTCTTGCAAAGGTACGTTCTTTTTTCAGGTTATACAGCTTACGGAGAGCTTTTATTAGCATCGGAACCCGAATTTCAACGTTTTTCCTTGATAAAGGTGACGCAGAAGGCGCCGATGGCCAACAATACGCCCGACACAATCATCATCGAGGACTGGTGATGCCCGATGAGCGAGAGGATACTGCCGCCACACAGAGCGGCCACAATCTGAGGCAGGCAGATGGTTCCGTTGAAGAGGCCGAGGTAGGCGCCCATGTGGCCGTAGCCCTGAAGGGCATTCGTCACGAAGGTGAACGGCATGGCGAGCATGGCGGACCAGGCACAACCAATCAACAGGAAGGGCAGAATCTGCAAATACTGATTGGGGCAGAAGGGAATCAAGGCAAAGCCCACTCCGCCAATCAGGAGACTGACAGCGTAAGCTATCTTCGTGTTCTTGAAGCGCGGGAGCACGAGTGCCCAGCAGACACTGCTCATGGCTTGGATGGCATAGAGGATGCCCGTCCAGTTGCCTGCCGTCTGGTAGGCTTCGGTTGCAGAATCCGTCGTTCCCCACACGGTCTCAGAGACGGCATCCACCACAAATGACCACATATAGAGGAACGCTGCCCAGCAGAAGAACTGCACCAACCCCACCTTCCAGAAAGTGGCAGGAGCATTTTTTAGGAGTGCGAACCAATTGGCCTTTTCCTCCTCCACCTCCTCCACGGGATTATAGCGGCGATACTCCTGTGGATTCCATTCGCGTACTTTGGCGACTGTATAGATGACACAAAGGATGAGGATGGCGGCACCGATGTAGAAAGACCAGATGACGGAATCCGGCACTACGCCCTCCGGCGCTACGTTCTTCAGACCAATCCACGTGAAGAAGAAGGGGAAGACGAAGCCGACAACGGAACCGGCGTTGCAGAGAAAGGACTGGATGCTGTATGCTTTCGCCTTCTGTTCCTGGTTCACCATGTCGCCCACCAGCATCTTGAACGGCTGCATGGCCATGTTGATGGAAGTATCGAGCAGCATCAACATGACAAGGCCAAAGAGCATCACGGACGAAGCTGCAAGACCCAACGACCCGGCATTCGGCAGCAGACACATGACGGCCACAGCCACGGCGGCCCCTATAAATAAATAAGGTATGCGACGACCGAAACGCGTCCACGTGCGGTCGCTCAACGTACCGACAATAGGCTGTACCAAAATGCCCATCAGCGGAGGGAGAATCCAGAAGTAGCTCAGGTCATGAGGGTCTGCGCCCAAAGTTCGGAAGATGCGGCTGATATTGGCACTCTGCAAGGCGTATGCAATCTGCACACCGAAGAACCCGAAACTCAGGTTCCACAACTTCCAAAAGGATAGATTAGGTTTCTGCATAGTTTTATATTGTCTTTAGGTTTGTATTGGTCGTATAAGTCTGAGCAAGTCCTTTAGACTTCTGCTCTTATGCCTTCAACGGGCGGGTGGTGCCGCGGACGATGAGGCGGGTCTTGACAACTCGTTTCTCCACTTTGTCCAAGGGGATGATGCCCTCCACCATACTGACAAGGATGTCCACCGCTTCCTTCCCCACTTGTTTGCCTCGCTGCTCTACTGTCGTGAGCATGGGATCACAGGCAATGGCCCGTTCGCCATTGGTGAATCCGCAAACCGAGAAATCGTCAGGCACCTGAAGTCCAAGACGCTTGGCCGTATAGAGGATGCCGATGGCTGTATCGTCGTTCACGGCAAAGGCTGCATCCGGCCGGTCTTGGCGCAACAACAACTCGGGCGTCTGAATCTCTGCATCTGTACGATTGTCACATTCCAGACACAACGTCTCATCCAACTGGATTCCAGCCTTCAGCAGAGCATCGCGGTAGCCGTTGTAGCGGTTCTTGGATATCTCCATGTGCATATTCGAGCCATAGAAGGCAATGCGTCGACAGCCTGTCTGTATCAGATGCGAGACGGCGCTGAAGGCTCCATTGTAGTCGTCCACTACCACGCGACTGGTATTCAGCCCCGTACAGATACGGTCATAGAAAACCAAGGGAACTCCAACGTCCATCAGCTTCCGAAAATGGGCATAATGTATCGTATCCTTAGCCTGGGAAACAATAACTCCACACACGCGCAACCCAAGGAAGGTTGCACAAATATGCTCCTCGCGCTCGAAGCGTTCGTCGCTCTGCGCTACGACAATCCGATAGCCGCGCAGGCTGGCCTCCTCTTCGATGCCTGAGAGAATGGTCGAGAAATAATAATGGGCAATCTGGGGGACGATGACTCCAATGATTCTCGGAGGAGAGAAATGACTGCGGCGCAGGGAACCCGCCAGCTCATTCGGCAAGAAACTATGCTCCTGGGCATAGGTCTGAATGCGCTTACGCTGTTCGGGACTGATGAGAGGGCTGTCCTTCAAGGCACGGGAAACCGTAGAGACGGAAACGCCAAGTTCCCGTGCAATGTCCTTCATCGTCAAGGTCGGATTATCGCTCATGTAAGTGTTATTTGTCGGCAAATGTAGATAAAAGGAGCAAAGCGGCATCAATTTGTTATTATGAAAGCAAACCTTGGAAAGTGCAAACGATTGCATGATTCTTTTGATTGATTTAAGTCAAAAACAGGAACTCCATTCATGGCACTTTACTACTTTTGCAGTACAAAATCGAAAACAAACACTGTCCAACGCCCTATTTCAGGGGCCTTTTCAGTTGTATTATATACCTTAATAATATTTAACTAAACTAAACAAAAGCATGATGAAGCAGGTAAAAATCAGAATTCCTTTGCGGATTCTTGCCCTCTTGTGTGGGCTATTCATCTCCTTTGGTGCCTTTGCACAGGTTTCTGTGAAAGGTAATGTTAAGGATGATACCGGCGAACCTGTCTTTGGAGCCGCAGTTCGTGTCGTAGGACAACAAGGTGGCACGACGACAGACTTCGACGGTAATTTTTCTATCCAAGCGCCGCAAGGCGGTCAGATTACCATCTCATTCATGGGCTTCCAGACGGTGACAGTCCCGGTTCGTCCGGTTATCAACGTGACCCTTCAAGAAAACGCCAAGATCCTTGAAGACGTGGTAGTTATCGGTTATGGTACCGTTAAGAAGCACGACTTGACGGGTTCGGTAAGCACTTTGAAGCCCGATGAGAAGAACCACGGTATGATCACCAACGCCCAAGACATGATTCAGGGCAAGATTGCCGGTGTCAGCGTAACCAATGGTGGCGGTATGCCTGGTGGCGGTGCCACTATCCGCATCCGTGGCGGCTCTTCGCTGAATGCAAGCAACGACCCGCTTATTGTCATCGACGGACTTGCCATGGACAACCAGGGCGTCAAAGGTCTGGCCAACCCCCTTTCTATGGTGAACCCGCAGGATATCGAGAGCTTCACCGTCCTGAAGGATGCCTCTGCAACGGCCATCTATGGTAGCCGCGGTTCTAACGGTGTCATTATCATCACCACCAAGAAAGGACGCAAAAGCCAGAAGGCTCATGTCAGCTACAATGGCAACATCTCCTACTCAGCTCGTCAGAAGACTCTGGACGTTCTGAGCGCATCGGAATACCGCCAGTTCATCAACAGCTACTACGGCGAAGGCTCTGCCGCAGCCGCTTTGCTTGGCGATGCCGATACCGACTGGCAGGATGAGATCTATCAGGGAGCTATCAGCATTGACCACAACGTGACCGTCAGCGGTGGTCTGAAGAACATGCCCTACCGTGCCAGCGTTGGCTATACCAACCAAGACGGTATCCTCAAGACTTCCTCTTTCGAGCGTACCACCGCTAGCCTGTCTGTTAATCCCTCTTTCCTGGATGACCACCTGACATTCAACATTAACGGTAAATTCATGTTTGCCCATAACCGTTATGCCAACGACGCTGCCATCGGTGATGCAGTACGCATGGATCCTACCCAGCCCGTATATTCCAAGAGTCAGGCTTACAGCAACTATAATCGCTACTTTGAGTGGACAGCCGACGGATCAGCCTACAAGGATTCCTCATATCCGACCATCATGAACACCTATGCCGCTTCCAACCCGATGGCTCGCCTCTATGAAAAGAATGATCGGGCCAATTCCTTCGACTATATGGGTAATGTGGAAGTTGACTATAAGGTGCATGGTTTCGAAGACCTGCGTCTCCACATGAACTTCTCCGGCGACTGGGGCAACGGTAAGCAGAAGACCACTTACGAGCCTTGGGGACCATCGAACTTCTACTATGGCAATGACGGTTATTCCAAAGAGAACAAGTACAACCTCATTTACACGGCTTATGCTCAATATTACAAGGACTTCAACGACAATCACCACTTCGACATCATGGGTGGTTACGAATGGAGCCACAAGAAGTATTGGGGCAATTCCGAATTTACGGGCTATTATCCCAAGACCAGCCAACTGACCGACGAACAGACTGGTGCTGCTTTAGCAGGAACTCAATACAAGCCATCCATAAGTGAATGGGAGCAGGAGAGCTATCTCGTCAGCTTCTATGGCCGCGCCAACTACAGCCTCATGAACCGCTACATGCTCACAGGTACTGTCCGTTACGACGGTTCCAGCCGTTTCAAGGACCATTGGGCACTCTTCCCCTCCGCCGCTTTCGGTTGGGTCATCAGCGAAGAGAACTTCATGAAGGACATCAAGGTGCTGGATGAATTGAAGCTCCGTCTCGGTTGGGGTAAGACCGGACAGCAGGACGGCATCGGAAACTACAATTACTTTGCCTCCTATAACACCAATATCAACAACACGGATGGACGCTACCCGATGGGTGTGAATCCTACCGGTCTCTTGTATCGTCCCGATGCCTACAATGAGAACCTGAAATGGGAAACGACCACGACATACAATGCCGGTTTGGATTTCAGCCTTTGGAAGAACCGCCTCTCCGGTAGCGTGGACTACTACTATCGCAAGACTACCGACCTGATTAACTACTCCTTTGTTGCCGCAGGCACGAACTTCCGTAACCAGGTGCTCTCGAATATCGGTTCGCTGGTCAACCAAGGTGTTGAAGTCATGCTGACAGTCCGTCCCATTGTGACGAAAGACTGGATGTGGGAAGTCACAGGCAACTTCACCTACAACCACAACGAGATTACCGAACTGACTGGCGAGAACTCCATCGTCATGACTGGTGGCATTTCTTCCGGTACAGGTAATCAGGTTCAGGCACAGTCTGTAGGTCATCCCGCCAATTCCTTCTACGTCTACCAGCAGGTTTACGGCAAGGACGGACTTCCACTCGAAGGCGTCTATGTAGACCGCAATGGCGACGGCAAGATTTCCGAGGACGACCGCTACTTCTACAAGAGTCCCCATGCTCCTTACACGGCAGGTCTGAGTACCCGTCTGCAGTACAAGAACTGGGATCTCGGTGTCAGCCTCCGTGCAAATTTCAACAACTACATCTATTGGGACAAGCAGGCAGGCTACGCCAACACGGCCAAACGCTACGACAGTTCGTTCAACTACCTGCAGAATACCATCCCCTCTGCACGTGACAATAACTGGTCAACCTACGACTACGTTCTCTCTGATTATTTCGTCCACAACGCAACTTTCCTCAAGTGCGACAACATCACGCTGGGCTACTCCTTCAAGACCGCCGACGACTTCCTCAGCGGCCGTGCCTACGTGAGCGCTACCAACGTCTTCACTCTGACTAAGTACGATGGCATCGACCCCGAAGTGTTCGGAGGTATCGACAACAACATGTATCCGCGCCCCTTCACGATTCAGGCCGGTGTGACACTTGATTTCTAAACGACAACCTTTAATTGAGTAAGAATTATGAACTTCAGACTATTCAAACATATTCTTCCTGCGACAGCCGTAGTGCTGTCTGCCGGACTGAGCTCTTGCGTAGGAGACTTGGATGTCACGCCCATCGACCCCAGCACCACGATGGAAGTGAACGAGCCCAGCCTCTACACCAAGTGCTACGCTACCATGGCTTTGGCTGGCAATACCGGTGCCAACGGCGACTGTGACATCGACGGTCTCGACGGCGGTACAACAGGTTTCGTCCGCCAACTCTGGAATGCCAATGAACTCACGACCGACGAGGCTATCTGCGCTTGGGGCGACCCGGGTATCCCCCAGTTCAACTACAACCAGTGGGATTCTTCCCATCCGATGTTGCAAGGTTTCTACTATCGCCTGACGACCAGTATCTCCTACTGCAACCTCTATCTCGACCAATGTGCAGGCGTAGATAAGACCCGCGAGGCAGAAGTCCGCTTCCTGCGCGCCCTCTACTACTATTTCCTCATGGACTGCTTCGGCAATGTTCCCTTTGCCACCGAGGTTTCCCTGGAAGCTCCTCAGCAGATTATGCGTGCCGACCTCTTCGCCTGGATTGAGAGCGAAGTGAAAGCTGTCGTGGGTGACATGCTGCCTGCCGCCGCCCGCACCAGTAGCGACCTGGACTATGGCCGTGCCGACCAAGATGCCGCCAACCTGCTGCTTGCCCGCATGTACCTGAATGCTGAGGTCTACACTGGAACTGCCCATTGGGCAGATGCCAAGACCTACGCCGAGAAGGTCATCAATGGTCCCCACAAGCTGTGGACAACTGGAGCAAACGGCTGGAGTGCCTACCAGATGCTCTTCATGGGCGACAATGGTGAGAACGGAGCTTCTCAGGAAGCTCTCCTCCCGCTGTTACAGGATGGCGTCACCACGACTTCCTGGGGTACAAGCCTCTTCCTGATGGCTTCCTGTTGGAAAGACGATATGGACACCAACGGCGACTACGGCACCAAGGAGAACTGGGCAGGCAACCGCGCCCGCAGCCAGCTTATCCAGAAATTCTTCCCCAATGCCAAGAAAGACGAGGACGTTGCCTACACGCTCAACGACATGCCTGCAGCAGCCGGCGACGACCGCGCCCTCTTCTATGGAATCGACCGTACACTCGTCGTGACCAATCCCAGCGAATTCACTTCGGGAATCTCCGTCGGCAAGTTCCGTAACACCTATTCCACGGGTGCCCAAGGTCACAACTCCCAGTTCATCGACACCGACTACTTCCTCATGCGTGCCGCAGAGGCATACCTCATCGCTGCTGAGGCAGAGCTTCGTGCAGACAATGCCCTTTCAGACACTGGGCTGGGCTACATCAACGCTCTCCGTTCACGCGCACACGCCAAGTCTGTGAGCAAGGAAGAGTGCACTCTGGACTTCATCTTGGACGAGCGTTCCCGCGAACTCTACCACGAAGGCTTCCGCCGCACGGACCTTATCCGCTATGGCTACTTCACGAGCGGCGACATCAATCACCTCTGGGATTGGAAAGGCGGCGTTCAGAACGGACAGGGCTTCGAAGAGTACCGCAACCTCTTTGCCATCCCCTCCGAGGACATCAATGCCAATCCTAACCTGAAGCAGAATCCCGGTTATTAATCCTTTAAGATGTAAACGAACATGAAAAAGATATTCTCTTACGCGATTCTGCTGCTCTGCGGCACACTCGCTTTCACGGCGTGCAGCGACGACAACGACTCGAACCCCACGATTGTCCAACCCCAAGAGTTCAGTATGTTCCAGCCGTCGGTAGGCACTGCCACCATAGACCTCAGCAGTTCCAGCAGCATCGAGCTTTCCTGGACACTGCCTGTCTTCACTGATTTCGGGGCACCTGTTGTTCCCACCTTTGTTGTCCAGGTATCTCCCACAGGCTCCTTCACTCAACAGTTCGACCGGACGCAGAAGGACAACACAGGGGCAGACTTCATCGAAATAGACCAGACCTTCAACACCGCTATTGGCAAGGTGAATGCCGAAGCCCTGAATTTGGCTCTTCAAGAGCTGCTGGGCTGGACCAGTGAGGACGCTGTACCCGCAACCGTGCCTGTCACCGCCCGTGCCAAGGCTTGTGTTCGCGATGCCTCGTTCAATGAGTATTCCACCATCATTTCGTCCAATGCCGTGAACCTGAACGTGGCTCCCTACTTCGTCAACCTCAAGCCGACCCTCTGGTACCTGGTTGGTAACAACATCGGTTCTTCCGCTTGGGCCAACAGCGCAGACGGTGCTGGCAAGGGTCTCATCCCCCTGTTGCCGAGCAGCAAGGAAGAGGGCGTGATTTCCCACACGGGCTTCTTCTCCTCCGGCACTCAGTTCAAGTTCATCCTCAATCCCGGAAGCTGGGACGACCAGTTGAACTATGAGAACGTGGACAAGCCTGACGGCTCACTCATTTCCGACGAGGATGGCGACAACCACAACATCGGCATCAAGGCTGACGGCTACTACACCATCAGTGTCAACACTTCCACGAAGAAGATTACCATCGAGGCTTACACAGGAACCGTGAAGACCTTCACCAGCATGGGAATGCCTGGAAGCTACAACGGATGGAATGAGAAAGACGACAACATGACAGCCTGCGAGACCCTCCTCGGCGAGAGCCACATCTGGACGGCGAAATTCGAGCCGACGGAAGATGGCGAACTCAAGTTCGCAGCCGACGGCGCTTGGAACGACAACTGGGGTTCCTCAGACTTCCCCTATGGCACGGGAACAAATGGCGGCGATAATATCCAGTTCGTGGCCGGTTCCTACACCGTCTTCTTCAACGACATCACCGGACAGTATTACTTTATTGCTAACGAAACAGAATAATAATCCCCTATGAAAAAGATATTGTTTTTGGCATGTGCAGCCGTATGTGGCCTGACTGCCTGCACAGACGATTACAAGGATTGGAAGCAGCAGGAACAGCCCACGCAGCCGGCTATCGAGACCACGGGGCTATCGGTGGCAGCTCCCACAGCCCTGGATGTCGCCACGGTAGAGGGTGAGACTGTACAGCTCTTCACTCCCACCCTGGAGAATGAATATGACGAGGTGACCTACACCATCACCCTCACCAACGAGGACAAATCCAGCAGTGTAGACCTCACGACCAAGGACGGAACCATCACCGTGGCCGAACTGCAAGCTGCCCTCAGCACGCTCTACAGCCTCAAACCCGTAGCACGCACGGTACCCTACACCGTCACGGCCATCGCAAAGAAGAACGGGCAAGCCTACAAGATGACCAGCAGCGGCACCATCACCCTCACCCCGCAGGCTCCCGTCATCGAAGCTGCTTACTATTTTACTGGCTCCCTCAATGGTTGGGACAACAGCGACACGACCTACAAGTTGACCAACGACGGCAGCGATCCCTATGAGAACCCCACGTTCAAAGTACGTATCCCCGCAACGGAGGATGGCAGCGACATTGAGTTCAAGATGACGCCTGAGAGCGGTCTTGGCGGTGACGAGAGCGGCTGTCTGGCTGCTGGCAGCGAAGAGGGCAAGTTCAACTATGGCAACAACGGCGGCAATCTTGTCGTTAAGGCAGACCCCGACGCCCTCTATTATGACTTGATCTTCAACATGCTCGACCAGACGTGGACGGCAACTTCCGTTGGGTTCAATGAGTTCATCTATGAGATTGGCAACGAGAGCGGTTGGAGCGAGAATCACCCGCTGCACGGCAATGGCAGTGGACAGTATGAGGCTGTCATCTTCCTCAACGGCGAATTCAAGTTCAAGCCCAACAAAGACAACTGGAACGGCGACTGGGAGAAGGATAGCGGCGACGCTACCCAAGGCACTCTCACGACCGAAGGCAGTTCCAACGTGGATGCTGTGGAGGAAGGCTTCTACTTCGTCCAAGTGGATCTCAAGGAAATGACCTACAACCTCACGCCCGTCTCGGCCATCAGCATCATCGGTTCCGTCAAGGGCAATTGGGACACCGACGTGGATATGACCTACAACGAGAACCTGAAGTGCTGGGAAGCCCGTGCTAACCTCAGCGCCGGTGAGTTCAAGTTCCGAGCCAACCACGAATGGGCCATCAATTGGGGTGGTACCGAGGATGATCTCACACAGGGCGGTGCAAACCTTCAACTGGCAGCCGAGGATGACTACATCATCCGTCTCTACCTCAGCGACGAGGCTCCTGCCCACTGCACCGTAAAGGTGGACAACGGCTATCCCGATTTCGTCTATGAGATTGGCAACGAGAGCAGCTGGAGCACCAGCCATGCTCTCCTCGGCAACGGCCAAGGTCAGTACGAAGGCATCTACTATCTCAATGGTGAGTTCAAATTCAAGCCCAATGCAGACAATTGGGATGGTGACTACGAGCGTCTCAGCGGTGATGACCTTCAGGGAGCACTCACACCAGATGGTAGTGGAAACGTGGGCAATGTGGCGGCAGGAATGTACAAAATCAATATCGATCTTGCAACCATGGCCTATCAGCTCACGTCTCTCACCATTGGCATCATCGGCAATGGTGGTGACTGGGAAAACGATATTGATATGGCCTACAATGTCGAGGCTGGCTGTTTGGAAGTCATTACAGAGCTGGCTGCTGGCGAGTTTAAGTTCCGTGCCAACCACGGATGGGATATCAACTGGGGTGGTTCCTTCGATAACCTCACCCAGGACGGTACAAACCTTAGCGTTGATGAGGCTGGCACCTACAAGGTACAGCTCTTCCTCAGCTACGCAGGCAAACACTACTGCACAGTCGTAAAGCAGTAACTCCAACAACCCTTAAGGGTTCACGCCCGAACCCTTAAGGGTTATCCCTTCAACCCTTAAGGGTTCATCGCCGAACCCTTAAGGGTTATTTTCTAACCCCTACACTCCTACCATTATGAAGAAACTACCTTTTCTCCTACTTGGCCTATTGCTTTCCGCTTTCATCGTAATTGGATGTGGCGACGACGAGCCCGTCAAACCTTCGGATAATACAGACGACCCACCTACCGAACAGCCAGAGCCGCAACCAGAACCGCAACCTCAACCCGAAGTTGTCGAAGGCTGGCCTGCCAACTACGGCGGCGTCATGCTCCAAGGTTTCTATTGGGACGGCTTCGGCGATGCCCAGTGGACACGCCTCGAATCCCAGGCCGAGGACTTCGCCCCCTACTTCTCCCTCGTGTGGATTCCCCAAAGCGGCAACTGCGGAGGCACCAGCATGGGCTACGATGACCTCTACTGGTTCAGCGACTACAACAGCAGCTTCGGCAATGAAACGCAGTTGCGCAGCATGATCAGAACCTTCAAGGACAAAGGCATCGGCACCATCGCTGATGTGGTCATTAACCACCGCCGCAACGTATCCAACTGGGTGGACTTCCCCAAGGAGACCTACAAGGGAGCCACCTACGAAATGAAGTCCACCGACATCTGCGCCGACGACGATGAAGGAGCCACAAAGACCTGGGCCACAAGCAACGGCTACCAGCTCTCCACAAACAGAGACACGGGTGAAGGATGGAACGGTATGCGCGACCTCGACCACAAGAGCCAAAACGTGCAGACCATCGTCAAGGCCTACCTCGACTTCCTGCTCAACGACCTCGGCTACACAGGCTTCCGCTACGATATGGTGAAGGGCTATTCAGGCAGTTTCACCAAGCTCTACAACGAAAGCTCCAAGCCCAAGTTCTCCGTCGGCGAGTGCTGGGACAGCAGCAATACCATCAAAAACTGGATCAATGCCACGGACAAGACCAGCGCCGCCTTCGACTTCCAGTTCCGCTACACCGTGCGCAATGCCGTGAACAACGGCAACTGGGCGAGCCTTGGGCAACAGAACGACGGCAACTGGCCGCTCGTTTCCGTCAACAACGACCGCGGCACCTACCGCCAGTGGGCAGTCACCTTTGTGGAGAACCACGACACCGAGTACCGCTCCTCCACGGCACAACAGGATCCCATCCGCAAGGATACCCTCGCAGCTAACGCCTTCCTGCTGGCATCACCCGGAACGCCTTGCGTCTTCCTGAAACACTGGAAAGCCTACAAACACGAAATCGCCCGCATGATTCAGGCCCGTCAGCTCTGCGGCATCCAGAACACCAGTGCCTCAGTCATGTATCGCAGTTCCACCGCTTACTATGCAGCCACCGTCACGGGAGAAAAAGGAAAGCTCATCGTATGGCTGGGCGACCAGTCGGAAGCAGCCTCCGCCATCTCCGGCTACACATGCATTCTCTCCGGCCATCATTACAGCTATTGGGTCGAGCCTTCCCTCGTCGCAGCGTGGAATGCCCTTCCCCAGCCTACTTTCAAGGAAGACACGGTCGAGAAACACGACATCACCGTCTACCTGAAAGATCCGGGATGGTCGCAGGTCTACTTCTATGCCTGGGACGGCAACCTCTACATCAACGACTCCTGGCCGGGCGTCAAAGTTACCAGCACCAAGAACATCAATGGCACGCAGTACTACTACCGCACCTTCAACGTCTCTGCCGAATCGTCCTACTCGATGAACATCATCTTCGACAAAGGACAAGGACAACAGCAGACCGTCGATATAACCGGCATCACCTCCGACCGCTACTATGAGATTGCAGACCACATGGAAGGCGACAAGTTAACCGTCAATGATATCACGTCCAGAGTTAATTAATCCTTCCTTTCTGTAGAAAAAAGTCCAGGCATCGCATGGTGCTTGGACATTTTTCACTACCTTTGCCGCCACAAACGAAGACTCCGAATGAATCACACCGACCGCACCAAAGAACTCGGCACCAAGCCCATCGGGCAGCTACTGATGCAGTATGCCGTGCCCGCCATCATTGCCATGACGGCCTCCAGCCTCTACAACATGGTGGACTCCGTCTTCATCGGGCAGGGCGTAGGCCCTATGGCCATCGCCGGCCTGGCCATCACCTTCCCGCTGATGAACCTCAGTGCCGCCTTCGGTGCCATGGTCGGCGTCGGTACATCCACGATGATCAGCGTGCGCCTCGGCCAGAAGAACCGAGAGGAGGCACAGCACTTCTTTGGCAACTGCATCACGCTGAACGTGCTCATGGGCCTATTGTTTCTGGCAGGCGTCCTCGCCTTCCTCGACCCTATCCTGCGTTTCTTCGGAGCCTCCGACCAGACGCTTCCATACGCCCGGGAGTACATGGAATGGATTCTCTACGGCAACGTCTTCACCCACCTCTACTTCGGCCTCAACGCTGTACTGCGCTCCGCCGGTCATCCGCGCACGGCCATGTATGCCACCATCCTCACCGTGCTCCTGAACACCGCTCTCGACCCGCTGTTCATCTACGGCTTCGGATTCGGCATCAAAGGCGCCGCCATGGCCACTGTACTCTCGCAGTGCGTCTCACTGTGCTGGCAGTTGTGGATTTTCTCGCGCCCCGAAGAAGTCGTGTTCTTTCGTCGCGACACGTGGCAACTACGACCCCATATCGTGGGCGGCATCCTCAGCATCGGTCTCTCTCCCTTTCTGATGAACGCCTGTTCCTGCCTCGTCGTGCTGCTCATTAACCGGGGCATGGTCGAGTACGGCGGCGACCTGGCCGTGGGAGCCTACGGCATCGACAACCGCGTCCTCTTCTTCTTCGCCATGATTGTCATGGGCTTCAACCAGGGAATGCAACCCATCGCGGGCTACAACTACGGGGCACAGCTCAATGATCGCGTGCGCGAAGTTCTCTACAAGACCATCGGCTATGCCACTGTCGTCATGATGGCGGGATTCATCGTCTGCGAGCTCTTTGCCGAGACCATCGTGAGTGCCTTCACCACCGACCCGGACCTCATCCGCATCGCCGCCCACGGTATGCGCATCGACGTGGCCCTCTTCCCCGTCATCGGCTTCCAGATGGTCACGGGCAACTTCTTCCAGAGCATCGGTCAGGCAGGCAAGAGCATCTACCTCTCGCTGACGCGCCAGCTCATCTTCCTCGTACCTTGTCTGCTACTCTTGCCCTCGCTGATGACCGTCCTCGGCCTGCCCGAACTCGATGGCATCTGGCTCTCGCTGCCCGTCAGCGACGGATTGGCTGCACTCAACGCCGCCATCCTGCTCTGGTTGCAGATTCAACAGTTCAATAAGATGAGAGACGAGAAAGCAGAAAGGAGAGACAGCCAACCATCCATTATCTCCCACTTCCTCCGCCTCCCTCACCGCATCCACTACTTTGCGATGAACCGCGTGGCTCCCTACATCCCCCTCTTCTCCAACTTCCAGCACGAGGACGAAGAATCATGAAGCGCATTGGCCTCCTTTCCGACACCCACGCCTATTGGGACGACAAGTACCTGGAGTACTTTGCCGAGTGCGACGAGATCTGGCACGCCGGCGACATCGGCAGTGTGGAGCTGGCCGACCGTCTGGCCGACTTCCGTCCGCTGCGTGCCGTGGTAGGCAACTGCGACGGCGGCGACCTCCGTCGGATGTTTCCCACGAAACTGCGGTGGAACTGCGAGGGAGCCGACGTCCTGATGACCCACATCGGAGGCTATCCCGGCCGCTACGACTGGAACATCCGCAACCAGCTTCTGGCCCGTCCGCCCAAGCTCTTTGTCTGCGGCCACAGCCACATCCTCAAGGTGCAGTACGACCAACAGCTCCAGCTCCTGCACATCAATCCCGGTGCCGCAGGCCTGCAAGGCTGGCACCAAGTGCGCACCCTCGTCCGCTTCACGGCAGACCAAGGCGCATTCCATGACCTCGAAGTCATCGAGATTCCGCGCCCCCACTTGTAACCATTTAAACAACCATACATGAACATGAAACATTCCATTCTTGCACTTCCCCTCTGCCTGAGCACCCTGTTCGTATCGTGCCGCCAGAGCAACGACGTATTCCGCACCGAAGGCAACGGTGCCGTGGAGGTCTCCCGCATCGACCCCACAAATTGGTACGTAGGGCTGAAAGACCCCTCACTCCAGCTCATGGTCTACGGCCCCAACATCCGCGAGGCCGAAGTCTATGCCGACGGTGCCCGCATCGACTCCATCGTCCGCCTCGACTCACCCAACTACCTGCTTGTCTACCTGAACCTGAAGGATGCCAAGGCCGGCGCGCTGCCCATTGCTTTCTGCCGCCCGGGCACGGACGACAAGACCATCGTCAAGTATGAACTCAAGCAACGCGACATGAAGGGCGAGGAGCGTCAGGGCTTCACCAATGCCGATGTGCTCTACCTGTTGATGCCCGACCGCTTTGCCCAGGGGCCAGACCATCCCGCACAGATTGAGGGTATGTACCCCTACGTAGAGAACCGCGAGGAACCCAGCCTGCGCCACGGCGGCGACCTCGAAGGAATCCGCCAACATTTGGATTACTTCAACGAGCTGGGCGTCACCGCGCTCTGGTTCACGCCCATCTTAGAGAATAACTCGCCCGACGAGGGCACCTTCAGTACCTACCACGGCTACGCGACCACCGACTACTACCGCGTAGACCCCCGCTTCGGAACCAACGAGCAGTACCGCCAGCTCATCGACGAAGCCCACGCCAAAGGCCTGAAGGTAGTCATGGACATGATCTTCAACCACTGCGGCTTCGAGCATCCCTGGATCGCCGACCTGCCTGCCAAGGACTGGCTGAACACTTCGGAGTGGCTACCCGGTAACGAGCGTCGCGACGAGCAAGGCCACGTGCATACGACCGAAGGCTTCACCCAGACCTCCTACAAGCTCACGCCTGTCCTCGATGCCTACGCTTCCGAGATAGACCGACGCGAGACCGTGGACGGATGGTTTGTCTCGACCATGCCCGACCTGAACCATCGCAACCACCACCTGATGACCTACCTTATCCAGAACAGCATCTGGTGGATAGAAACCGCTGGCATCGACGGCATCCGCATGGACACTTACCCTTATGCTGACGCACAGGGAATGTCCAGTTGGATGAAGCGCCTGAACACAGAGTATCCGAACTTCAACGTCGTCGGCGAGACATGGGTGACCGAGCCTGCCTACACCGCCACCTGGCAGAAGGACTCCCGCCTGATGCCCGAGACGGGCTTCAACTCCTACCTGAACACCGTCATGGACTTCAGCTTCTTCGACAAGCTGGCCAAGGCCAAGAACGAGGAAACCGACGGCTGGTGGGACGGCTACAACCGCATCTACAACAGCCTCGTCTATGACTACCTCTACGAAGACCCGACCCACGTGATGGCCTTCGTCGATAACCACGACACCGACCGCTTCCTTGGCACCGCCCAAGGCCCCGAACGCATCGGCAAACTGAAGCAGGCGCTGGCCCTCTTGCTCACCCTGCCCCGCATCCCGCAGCTCTACTATGGCACGGAAATCCTGATGGACGGCACGAAGGAAGTCACTGACGGCAACGTCCGTTGCGACTTCCCTGGCGGTTTCCCCAACGATGAACAAGACGCCTTCACGGAAGCAGGACGCACGGCCGAACAACAAGACATGTTCCAGTGGCTCAGCAGCCTCCTCCACTGGCGTCAGGGCAACGAGACCATCGTTCAGGGCTACACCACGCAGTTTACCCCGTGGAAGGGGGTCTATGTCGTGGCCCGTCGCTGGCACAGAAACACGGTCATCACCGTCCTCAACGGTACCGACCAGCCCGCTACCCTCGAAGTCAGCCGCTTCGCCGAGTTGCTCGACACCACGTCCACGGCCACCAGCACACAGGCCATCGACATCCCCACCGGCCGCAGCTTCGACCTCTCCAAAGACGTAGAGCTTGCCGCCCGCGAGGCCCTCGTACTTGAACTTCAATAACCTATAGAATCGGTTATTTGGAGATTTACGTTCAGATTAAAGTGGATTGACGTCTTATAATTTCATCCGAGCATTTGGATGATTGGACGTCAATCCACTTTAATCTGAACGTAAATCTATAGGAAATCCTTTTATGCTCTTAGCGCCCGAAGTGAGGCAGAGCCGCAAAAACCTGATTGGTCAAATCCACAAACTGAGCCACACTTAACTGCTCTGGCCGCAGGTTGAAGAGCGGGTCGGCCAGGAAGGCTGCGTGGTCGGCGCCCGGAGCCATCTCGTTCAGCAGCGGACGGATGTTGTTGCGCAGCGTCTTACGGCGCTGGTTGAAAGTCGTCTTCACCACCTTCTTGAATAGGGCTTCGTCGCAGCCGAGGGCCTGCGTGTCGTTGCGCACCATTCGGATGACGGCCGAACGCACCTTGGGCGGCGGATTGAAGACTCCCGGCTCCACGGTGAACAGGTATTCGGGCGTGTACCAGGCCTGTATGAGCACACTGAGGATGCCGTATGCTTTGGTGCCCGGACGGGCACAGATGCGGTCGGCGACCTCCTTCTGAATCATGCCTGTGCAGCAGGGGATGAGCTCCTTGTTGTCCAGCATCTTGAAGAAAATCTGGCTGCTGATGTTGTAGGGGTAGTTGCCCGTGAGCACGAAAGGCTGTCCGTCGAAGGTGCGGTCGAGGTGCATCTTCAGGAAATCGTCCTCGATGATGCAATCCTCCATCTGCGGCCACGTGCGCCGCAGGTACTCCACGGACTCAAAGTCCAGCTCCACGACCTTCAACGGCCGGGGCTTCTGCATCAGGTACTGGGTCATGACCCCCATCCCCGGTCCGACCTCCAGCACAGGCAGGTCTGAACAGGCATCCACGGTGTCGGCGATACGTTGGGCAATGCTTAAATCCGTTAAGAAGTGTTGTCCGAGGAACTTTTTTGGCTTTACGGTGCGCATGGTTCGAAGAGAAATCCTTAAATTTGCGGCAAAAATACGGAAAAGATTTGAGAAGACTGCGCTCCATATTGAAAATTCTGCTTCCCTTGGCATTGGGAGCCGCCATTTTGTGGTGGATGTACCGGGGCATGGATTGGCCGACGCTGCAGACGGCACTCACCAGCGAAATGAACTGGACGTGGATGTGGCTGTCCTTCCCCTTTGGCATCCTGGCACAGGTGTTCCGTGCCCTGCGCTGGCGTCAGTTGCTGCGACCGTTGGGCGAAGAAGCGCGTGTGCACACCAGCGTGAACGCCGTCTTCCTCAGCTATGCCAGTTCGCTGGTGGTACCGAGGGTTGGAGAAGTTCTGCGTTGTGGCGTGCTGAAACGCTACGACGGTTGCAACTTCACGCGCGGCGTAGGAACGGTGGTCACGGAGCGGGTCGTTGATATGGCCATGATTGCGCTGTTGTCGTTCCTGGTCTTCGTGCTCCAAATTCCCGTCTTCATGCGTTTCTTCCACGAGACTGGCCTTTCGCTCCACGGTTTTCTCGGCCAGTTCACAACGACGGGATGGCTCGTAACCATTACCTCCAGCATCTTCATGGTCGTCACCGGCTACTTTCTGCTCCGTCGTTTTCAGTTCATGACCAAGACGCGTTCGGTGCTGACCGAACTCGCCGAAGGCCTGCTTTCCATCCGCCGCGTCGAGGGCAAGTTTGCCTTTTGGTTCTACAGCCTTGCCATTTGGGTGTGCTACTTCCTGCACTTCTACCTGACATTCTTCTGTTTCGGTTTCACTGCCGCCCTCGGCTGGAACGTAGCCCTCGTGGCCTTCGTCGTCGGCACTTTTGCCGTATTGGTTCCTACCCCCAATGGTGCTGGTCCCTGGCACTTCGCCGTGAAGACGGTTCTGATGCTTTATGGCGTCGAAGGCAACAGCGGTGCCCTCTTCGCCCTCATCGTCCACACTGTACAGACCCTTCTCGTGGCTGCCCTCGGCCTCTACGCCACCGCTGCCCTCGCCTTCACCAAGGCAAGAACTCCGTCGGCTCTCCCCTCTTCCACCGCTCATTCCTAACCCCATAAAACCAAGAATACAATGGCAACAATTCACGACCTTGAGCCGAAGGCCATCTTCGGCAACTTCTACAAACTCACCCAAGTACCCCGCCCCAGCGGCCACCTCGAGAAGATTCAGCAGTTCCTCCTCGAGTGGGCCAAGGAACGCGGCATTGAAGCCTTCAAGGACGGAGGCGAGAACATCGTCATGCGCAAGCCAGCCACTCCCGGTTTCGAGAACCGCAAGCCCGCCGTCATGCAGGCTCACATGGACATGGTTCCGCAGAAGACCGACGAGAGTACCCATAATTTCGAGACCGACCCTATCGAGACCTGGATTGACGGCGAATGGCTGAAAGCCAAAGGCACCACCCTCGGCTCCGACGACGGCATGGGCGTGGCCGCCATCATGGCCGTCTTCGAGGACGACACCCTTCAACACGGACCGCTCGAAGCCCTCATCACCGCCGACGAAGAGACCTGCATGTGGGGCGTCAACCACCTGGCCGCCGACACCCTGCACGGCGACATCCTCCTGAACATCGACCACGAGAGCGAAGGCGAGTTCTGCATCGGCTCGGCCGGAGGCATCAACGTCACCGCCACCCTCGGCTATCAGGAAGTGGACACCGACCCGACGGACATCGCTCTGAAGGTGACCATCAGCGGACTGAAGGGCGGACACAGCGGACTCGAAATCAATCAGAACCGCGCCAATGCTAACAAACTGATGTGCCGCCTCGTGCGTCAGGCCATTCAGGACGACGATGCCCGCCTCTGCACTTGGAAAGGCGGCAACATGCGCAACGCCATCCCGCGCACGTCCGAGGCCGTGCTCTCCATTCCCGCCGAGAACGAGGCCGATCTGCGCGAACTGGCCGAATACTGCCAGAAGACCTTCGCCGACGAGTACCGTGGCGTAGAAGAAGGCGTGGACATCGCCGTGGAGCGCGTGGAACTGCCTGCAAAGCAAGTGCCACAAGAAGTTCAGGACAACCTCGTCAGTGCCATCCTCGCCTGCCACGACGGCGTACTGCGCAACATCCCCAGCATCCCGCACGTCGTAGAGACCAGCTCCAACCTGGCCATCATCGAGATTGGCGAAGGCAAGGCCAGCGTGCTCATCCTCGCCCGCAGCTCCTGCGACAGCCAGCTCGAACTCGAACAAGAGATGTTCGAGAGCACCTTCGGCATGGCAGGCATGAAGGTGGAGTACAGCGGACAGTACGGTGCCTGGCAACCCAATTTCGACTCCCCCATCGCCGCCCAGATGGCAGCCCTCTACGAACGCCTCGAAGGCAAGCCCGCCAAGGTAGAGGTAGTTCATGCAGGTCTCGAATGCAGCCTCATCGGACAAGTCTATCCGAAGATGGACCTCATCAGTTTCGGTCCCACGCTCCGCTCGCCGCACACGCCTAACGAGCGTTGCTTCATCCCCAGCGTCGGCCGCTTCTGGACGTTCCTGAAGACCTTGCTGGCCGAGATTCCCGAAAAATAAACACAACCCTGAGTAATGGGCGGGGAGCCCGCCCATTACTCTCAACACCTCCACGACAATGAAATTCGTACTCCTATCCTTCGCTCTTTCCCTATTCCCTCTCCTGGTCGCTTCACAGTCCTATAATTCCCTCTGGAAATCCGAACAGAAGTTCGAATCCGACGGCCAACCGCAGTCGGCCTACAAGATTGCAAAGACCATCCTGAAGAAAGCCATCAAGGAAGGAAATCTGGGACAGGCCATGAGTGCCCGTCTGTGTGCCGCCGGACTCCATCAGGAGTGGGCGCCCGATAGTTTCTTCACCGACATCGCAGAGCTGGAAACCCTGCGAGCCCAGGAGAAGCAGCCCGAGGCCAAGGCCGTCTATGCCTCCATCCTGGCAGAGGTCTACGAGTCGAACCGCCAGCGTTCGCAGGCCCGCCAACAGCGGCTCGACAGCGAGGATAGAAGAGAATGGACACAAGAGCAGTACGACAGCGCCGCCATGAAGAACTGGCAGCTCTCGCTGGCAGACATCGAGGTGCTGGCTCGTGCCAAGAGCAAGGACTGGTTGCCTTTCGTCACCCAATCGTCGCATTCCGACTATTTTCGCCATGACCTGCTGCACATCCTCTGGCAGCGCGTCCACAACCGCAAGCGTTCCGACTGGGAAGAGGGAGCCGACGTCCTCATGAAACAGGGAGAGGACATCCGCAGCCTCTACCGCCGCCAAGGCAACCGCGAGGCAGAACTGCTCATCGCGCTGGACCTGATAGACCTGTTCTGCATCAAGAATCCGTCCAAGAGCGAATTGCCACTGCTCAAAAACCTAAAGGACGAGTTCTCCGACCTGCCCCTGTGCGCAGAGGTCTACCTCCGTCTTATCAGAGCTTCCGCCATTGGTTCAGAAAAGGACCAGTACTGCCAAGAGGCCTTACAGCGTTATTCTCGTTACGAACGTATCGGAGCCGTTCGCAAAGAACTCAACAACATCCGCCAGCCTCAAGTCTTCTGGGACGGCAAAGACGTATGCTATCCGGGCAAGACCTATACCTGGCAGTTGAGGACCAAGAACACCTCGGCCGTGGAGCTCACCATCTACCGACTGAAGGACAACTTCAAGGAAGCGGACATCAAAAACAGCAAGCTGTCCGCAGGCGACTATTTCCGCCAGAACGCCACCCTCGTCCAGACCCTCCACCCGACCATTCACCAGGGAGCACCCTATCAGGAAGTCAAGGACAGCCTTCAATGGACTGCCCCGGAAGTGGGCCGCTACGCCATCCTCTTTACCGCTTCGACCAATGAGGCCGAGACCATGAAGAAGAACCTCAACGACCACTACCAGACAATCCTCGTCACCTCGTTGCAGACCATGACCCGCTTCTTCAACGAAAGCAACGTAGAAGTTATTGTGGTCGATGCTGAGAGTGGCCAGCCTCACAAGGGTGCCAGCGTAAACCTTTACAACGAGGACTACCGCACCGACAAGCGCACACTCATCGGCACCCAGAAGACCAACAACGAAGGCCGTGCCATCTTTAGCCAACTCAGCAAAGAGCAACAGAGGCGAGTCGTCGTCACGGCAGTCTACGGCAAAGACAGTTTCTATCCGGAGGAAATGCTGTGGAACGGTGGCCAGCCACTCTCCCACGACCGCAATTCCATGAACCTACGCCTCTATACCGACCGCGCCATCTACCGTCCCGGCCAGACCGTACACCTGAGCGGAATCTCCTACACCCAACAACACTGGGATGCCAAGGTCTTTACCGGCCAATCCTGCGAACTCATCCTCCGCGATGCCAACAGGAAGGAAGTCAGCCGACAGACGGCTCCGATAGACGCTATGGGCGTCATCACCGCAGACTTCGTTCTCCCCGAAGGAGGTCTGCCGGGTCTCTACACCATCCAGTCGGGCGGCAAAGGCATTTCCTTCCGAGTGGAGGAATACAAGCGTCCAACCTTTGAAGTGAAGATGGACGAAGCGCCAGCCCTGCAATGGCCACAGGACAGCATCACACTTTCAGGCAAAGCCCTTGCCTACAGCGGCGTGCCCATCCGCAGCGGCCGCGTCACCGGCACCTACCAATTCACTTATCCCTACTTCTGGTGGTATCGCCACGACGACTCTCCCATCTTGCCCGTCGATACCGTGCAGACCGATGACCAAGGCTCCTTCTCGGTTCGAGTACCTCTGAAGAAGATTCCGTCCGACGCTCTGCGCCACGGCCTTGTCCTTCGTCTCAACGTCGAAGTCCTCAGTGCAGCAGGCGAGACGCGCGAAGGCGTCCTCAGTGTGCCCCTGTGTACCACACCGCTCCGCCTGAACATCACCATGCAGGAACAGCAAGACAAAGACCGCCTCCAGGCGCCCACCTTCTCCCTGCTCACCTCCACGGGCAAGCCCACCGAAGGCACCATCACCTGGACCATCCTTCCTGTCTCCGACCCCTCAGCCACCCCCCTCGCCTCCGGTTCCGTGGTCGGCGGTACGGCCGCCGACGCCTCCTCCCTTGTCACCGCTCTGCGCGACCTCCCTTCCGGCGACTATGAACTCCATGCCAAGGCTCAGGCCGGAAACGACACCGCCTCTGCCACCGCCCGCTTCTTCCTCTTCTCGATGGCCGACACACGTCCGCCCCGCACCGTCGAAGACTGGCTCTACGCCCCCAGCGATACCTTCGACCTCGAACACCCCGCCCGCATCCAGTTCGGCAGCAGCTTCGAGGACGTCGCCCTCTATTACAGCCTCGTGGGCAAGGAAGGCTGCATCCGCGACGAACTTATCCCCATCTCCAACGAACTCCGCACGTTGGAAATACCTTACAAACCCGAATATGGCGACGGAGTGACCGTTCACCTTGCCTTCGTCAAGGGTGGCGTCTGCTACAGCAAGAACCAATCCCTGAAGCTCGCCCTGCCCGAAAGCCAGCTCCAGTGGAAATGGACATCCTTCCGCGACCGCCTGCATCCGGGCGACCACGAGACATGGACCCTCCGACTCACCCATGCAGACGGAAGCCCTGCCAGCGCCAACCTCATGGCAACCATCTATGACGCTTCCTTGGATCAGATAGTTCCTCACTCCTGGCAGTTCCTCATCAACCGCTACCACCAACTCTTCTATCTACCGTGGCAATCGCAGTCCCTCTTCAACAAAGGCAACGTCCACGAGAACTTGTATTTCCCGATGAAGGACTACAGCTATCCGTCGCTCGTTTTCGATACCTTCAATGACCAATGGATGCGTGGACTCAGCTTCGATTACCTGCCCCTTCTTGGAAGTACAAGGATGATGAAAGCCAACCGTGCCTTATCCGCAGAACTGAGTGAAGCGCCCAGAGCACGCTTACAAGCAGAAAGCGCTGACATGGAAGACGAAGTAGCCGTAAGCTACGGCACGAATATCACCCAAGCCTCATCCAAGGCTCCTTCCGATGTCGTGAGTGCCGCCACCTCCTCGCTGCGCACCAACTTCAACGAGACAGCCGCCTTCCTCCCCCGCCTCCATACCAATCCGGCCACAGGGGAAGTCACCCTCTCCTTCACCCTCCCGGAGAGCCTTACCACGTGGCAGATGCTCGGCATCGCACATACCACAGACCTCCAGGTTGCCAACATTCAGGCCCAAGCCATCGCCCGCAAGGAACTGATGGCACGCCTCTACCTGCCTCGTTTCCTGCGCGCCGGTGACCGTAGCAGCATCCGTGCCGCCGTGCAGAACCTCACCGAACGCCCCGTCAACGGACGTGCCCTCCTCGAAGTCTTCAATCCGGAGACGGAGAAGCTCATCCTGAAGAAAGAAGTTCCCTTCCAAGCTGCCGCCAACGGCGAGTCCATCCTGGCCTTCGACTACACACCCACTGAGGACGTTCCCGTCGTGGCAGTCCGGCTGACCGCAGGCAACAAGTCTTTCTCCGACGGCGAACAGCGTTACCTCGCCATCCTCTCTTCGAAGGAATATGTCACCGAGAGCGTAGAGATACGCGCCGACAGCATCGGTACCTTCAGCACCGACCTCACCTCTCTCACCAACTACCAAGCCCCCTCGGCCACACAGCGTCGCCTGACCGTGGAGTACACCACGCATCCCATCTGGAACGTCGTCCAGGCCCTGCCTGCCCTGCGCGAGCCTCAATACAACGACGTCCTCTCCCTCACCTCGGTCTTCTATGCCAATGCCCTCGCAGCCCACATAGCAACGACCACACCCCGCCTGCGCGACATCATCACTCTCTGGAAGCAGCAGGCCAGTTCCGTGGCTGGCGGTACGGCCACCAGCAAAAGCCCCCTCGCCCGCGACGAAGACCTGAAGAACCTCCTCCTCGCCGAGACACCCTGGCTGCGCGATGCCGACAGCGATACCGAACGCCGCGCCCAGCTCGCAGACCTCTTCGACGAGAATCTGCTCAAGAGCCGTCTCGACAATACCCTCAACCGACTTCAGCAACGACAGGAAGCCGATGGAGGCTTCTCCTGGTTCCCCGGTATGCGCAGCAGCGAGCTGATGACACGCCTTGTCGCCATCGAACTGACTCACCTCCGTTCGCTGACCGACAACTTCTCCACTCTCTCCTCCAGCAATCGTCAGCAAGCCGACAACCTGCTGCAGCAAGCCGTCAGCTTCATTGCCAAAGAGAACAGCAGGATGATCAAGGAAATGAAGAAGGCCGAGGCCGAAGGTGCCACCATCAACACAGGAGCACTCATGCACCTCGACTACGTCTATATCACCCAGCGTGCGGGAGTGCGACTGACGAAAGCACAGCAGGCCGACGTCCGCTACCTCCTCGACCACCTGAAAGGCAGCGTGGCCGGAATGAGCAACGATGAGCGGGCCATGGCTGCCATCGTCCTGAAAGGGGACGGCCGCACCAATGACGCCAGCCTCTACTTCAACTCAATGAAAGAGCACCTGACGACGACCTCCGACCACGGCACCTTCTTCGACTATGCGGGCGGAAGCTTCACCCCAACAAGCCACAAGGTCATCGTCCACTCCGCTGCCATGGAAGCCGTGCGTGAACTGGCTCCCAATGACAAGGCTCTCAACAGCGGACTCCGCCGCTGGCTCTTGCAGCAGAAGCGTACCCAGATGTGGGAGTCGTCCATCTGCACGACGAACGCCATCTATGTCCTCCTCCAAGGCTCTGCCGCCACTGCCGACCTCCAAAGCACAGCCACGGACAAGCTGACCCTCAACTACGGTCAACGCAAGGTAGCCGTTGTTCCTGACAACGCTTCCCGCCGTCCTGTAGCTGGCAAAACGGCTGCCAGCAACTCTGCCTCCCCCGCCGCCCTCGGCTACCTCCGCGCCACCTATACCGACGGTGCCGCCCCGAACTCCATCACCGTGCAACGCAACAGCCCGACTGAAGCCTGGGGAGCCGTCTACGCCCAATGCCTCATCCCCGTCACTGATGCCACCGCCCATGCTTCCGGCCTTAATATCCGCCGCGAGTTCAGTTCCACCGCCCCACGCCTTGGCGACAAGCTGACCACACGCTACGTCATCACCGCCGACCGCGACTATGAATACGTGTGCCTCCGCGCCGACCGTCCTGCTGCCGCCGAGCCTGCGGAACAGGTGTCCACCTACCACTACCAAGGAGGCCTGGGCTACTACCGTGCCGTCCACGATGCCCACACCGACTATTTCTTCGACAGCCTGCCCAAGGGCACTTACGTCCTCGAAGAAACGTCCTTCATCGACCGCACGGGACACTACACCTCTGGCCTGTGCCGTCTCCAATGTCTTTATGCACCCGAGTTCAATGCCCACACGAATGCCGTGGAGTTAAAGATTGAACAAAAATAATTCAAACCCATAAATGTCCCGCCCTCTCATCCTCATCACCAACGACGACGGCTATCAGGCCGCAGGCATCCAAGCCTTGGCCCGCGCTGTCGCACCTTTAGGAGAAATCTTTGTCGTTGCCCCGGACGGTCCCCGTTCCGGTGCAGCAGCGTCCATCACCTGCAACACCCCCGTCAGCTTCAGCAAGCTCTCTCCCAGGTTGGGAGACTTCCCTGAAGGAGTCCGCCTCTATGCCTGCACCGGCACGCCCGTAGACAGTGTGAAAATTGCCTTTGAACAGATTGTGCCACGCAAGCCAGACCTGATTCTCAGCGGCATCAACCACGGTGACAACGCAAGCATCAGCGTCCACTACAGCGGCACAATGGGTGCTGTCTATGAGGGGTGCATGAAGGAAATCCCCTCTATCGGAATCTCGCTCTACCTGCAACGCGGACAGAGCTATGAAGACGCCCCCGTCAGTGAAGACACCCTCGACGCCATCGGCAGCCTCTGCCAACGAGTCCTTCAGCAAGGCTTGCCGCAAGACATCTGCCTGAACATCAACCTCCCCGTCGCTCACAAGTTCCGTGGCTGGCAGCTCTGCCGCCAAAGCCGTGGCAACTGGAGTGCGGAATGGGTAACGGCCTGCAATCCTCGCGGTCAGGAATCTTTCTGGCTCACAGGCAAGTTCACCGACCTCGAACCCGAAGCCACCGACACCGACTTTGCGGCTCTCCGGGAAGGCTACTGTTCCATCGTCCCCGTCACTATCGACACCACCGCCTACGCTGCGACAGAACACATCAAGCAACTCATCTGACCGCCGCATCGCACCCAGCCGTCTGTTATCCTTCATATTTACATAGATGAAATACTATCTCATAGCCGGTGAAGCCAGCGGCGACCTCCACGCCTCGCACCTCATCACCGCCCTACGAGCCGAAGACCACGAGGCCGAGTTCCGTGGCTTTGGCGGTGACTTGATGCAGGACGCAGGCATGACCCTCGTGCGCCACTACCGCGACCTCGCCTACATGGGCTTCATCGCCGTCCTCCTCCACGCCCGTACCATCCTGCGCGGGATGCAACAATGCAAGGACGACCTCGCCGCCTGGCATCCCGACGTGGTTATCCTCGTGGACTATCCCGGTTTCAACCTCAAGATTGCCAAGTACATCCACGAGCAAGGTATCTGCCCGGTCTATTACTACATCGCCCCGAAACTCTGGGCTTGGAAGGAATGGCGCATCAAGGCCATCCGTCGCGACGTAGACGAACTCTTCTCCATCCTCCCCTTCGAGGTGGAATTCTTTGAGGGCAAGCACCACATCCCCATCCACTACGTCGGCAATCCCACGGTAGACGAGGTGGCACGCTTTAAGGAGGATTCAAGAAGGGTGATGGATGAAAACTCCGAGAACACTTCTGTCGTCAATCAACCATCTCCCCTCCCCTACATCGCCCTCCTCTGCGGCAGTCGCAAACAGGAGATTCGCGACAACTTGCCTCGTATGCTGGCAGCCGCCCAGCCCTTCACAGACCGTTACCGCCTCGTCATTGCCGGAGCGCCCAACATCGATGCAGGGTACTACCGCCAATACATAAGCGACCACGACGCAGAACTCGTGTTCGGAAAAACCTACGACCTGCTTTCCAACGCCACGGCAGCCCTTGTCACCTCTGGCACCGCCACGTTGGAAACGGCGCTATTCCGCGTGCCACAGGTCGTCTGCTACTTCATGCAAGCCCGCCACCTTGCCAGCTTCGCCCGTCGCTTTGTCATTAAGATTCCCTATATCTCCCTCGTCAACCTCGTGGCTGGACGCGAAGTGGTACCAGAACTCGTGGCCGAACAGATGACCGTCGCCAACTGTCGCCATCACCTCGAAAGCATCCTCCCCGGAGGCAATGCCCGCGAAGCACAGCTACAAGGTTACGAGGACATGGCCGCCCGTCTCGGAGAACCCGGTGCCCCACAGCACGCCGCACGCTTGATGGTCAAGTTGCTATCTACCTCCAAATAGTATTTTCTATCTTCATCTCCGTCATGCCCTCTTCCCTTTCCCTCCTCGCCCTCAACCGCCTTGTCCGCAGTGTCCTCGAGCAATCTCTCGATGGCGAGTACTGGTTGGAAGCCGAGCTCTCCGAAGCACGGTTGGCCAGCAACGGACATTTCTACGTGGAGTTTATCCAGAAGGACGAGGCGGGCAGAACACTCGTCGCTAAGGCGCGTGGCGTTGCTTGGGCACGCACCTATAACATGATAGCCCCTCTTTTCGAGCGGGCTACCGGCGAACGGTTGCGGGCGGGCATGAGGGTTCGGGTACTCGTCAGCGTCGAGTTCCACGAACTCTACGGCTATTCACTGACCATCCTCAACATCGACCCGACCTTCACCCTCGGCGATATGGCCAAGCGCCGTCGCGAAATTCTGGCTCAACTGGAGGCCGACGGCATCCTCGAGGACAACCGGCAGTTAGCATTACCCACCCTGCTTCGTCGCATTGCCGTCGTCTCCTCCGCCACAGCCGCAGGCTATGGTGATTTCTGCGACCAGTTGAAGAACAACGACTACGGTCTTTACTTCGACATCCACCTCTTCCCCGCCGTCATGCAAGGCGCCAATGTCGAAGAGAGTGTCCTCGCCGCCCTCGCTGCCATCTGCGACGAGGCCGACCGCTGGGACTGCGTCGTCATCATCCGTGGTGGAGGTGCCACCAGCGACCTCTCGGACTTCGACACCTATAACCTCGCCGCCGCCGTCTCGCAGATGCCCCTGCCCGTCATCGTCGGCATCGGCCACGAACGCGACGAGACCGTGCTGGATTTCGTGGCCCACACCCGCGTGAAGACTCCCACCGCCGCAGCCACCTTCCTTATCGACCATCAGGCACAACAATTAGTAAGAATCGAAGAACTCGGACAGCGCATCTTCCAAAGCACCACCCTACGCTTGCAACGTGCCCACGCCCGCATGGACCAGTTGACGGCCTCGCTGCCCCGCACCTTTATCCTCATCACCGAGCGTCAGCGCCACCGCCTGGAACTCCTCCGGCAACGCCAATTGACAACCGTCAGTCGCCTCATCGAACGCCAGCGCCACCGGCAGGACCTACTCAGCCAGCGTCTCGAAGCCCTCTCCCCTGAACGCCAGCTTCGCCGTGGTTATTCCCTCACCTTCGCCAATGGTCACCTCCTCCGCAGTGCCACAGACCTCCCCGTCGGCACCCTCCTCACCACACGTCTTGCCGATGGCGAAATCACTTCCACCATTAAGAGCCTGCTCTTACAACCCTAAGAGCCTGCACCTACAGCCTGAAGAGCCTGATGCTACAGCTCGAAGAGCCTGATGCTACAGCTCGAAGAGCCTGATGCTTGACGTCTCAGGCCAGGCAGCCGCAATCATAGGCGTAGGGACGTGCGGCTCGTGCACAATTCGGACAAATCCCCTTGATAAGATAGCTGGCCGACGTTGCTTCGTAGCCCTCAGGAAGCACAACAGAGGGAACAGGGATGTCCTCCAAACAATAGGTACGATGACAGGACTCACAATAGAAATGAGCGTGTCGGTCGTCATCCATAGTGTGGTCGTGGCTCTGACACAATTCGTAGAGCACCCCTTCTCGTCCTCCCTCGATGACATGCACAAGGTGTTGGTCTCGGAACAACGTCAGGACGCGGAAGATGCTCGAACGATCCAGCGTCTCTAACCGTTCCTCCAACTCGGCCAGCGAGAGCGGTCGCCGACTATCATCCAACGCACGAGCCACCAGCAGGCGGTTCGCCGTCGGCTTTACCCCATGCCCCCTAAGCACCTCCTCAAAACTATTCCTTCTCATATCTCTCGGTTCCATTGTTTATTTAGCCAAATCAACGGAAC
>Ga0310696_10000789_pt1 | contig 47246 bp, 39 predicted proteins | sample AusTroGonzalo_MG_4_FD_203885 | JGI IMG/M metagenome (GOLD analysis project Ga0310696, IMG submission 203885) | Bovine rumen microbial communities from tropical cattle in Woodstock, Queensland, Australia - Gonzalo_02 (v2) (version 2) | ecosystem: Host-associated > Mammals > Digestive system >... | reverse complement strand
CGATTATTCTTACCCAGTCGAACTGTGAAATTTGTTCGGTGGCATAGTCGAGAAGCTGTTTTTCGTATGCTTCAATTTCTGGAATTCCAATGTTTTGGATGTACAAAATTGCCTTTTCGAGCGCAATTGCATCAATGTAGTTTGGTGTTCCTGCTTCAAACTTGAACGGCAGCACATTGTAGGTTGTCTTGGCAAAACTTACGCTTTCAATCATTTCGCCACCGCCCTGGTAGGGAACCATCTGTTCCAGAAACGATTTTTTTCCGTAGAGTACGCCTACGCCGGTAGGACCGTATGTCTTGTGTCCCGAGAACACATAGAAGTCGCAGTCGAGTGCCTGAACGTCGACATTTGTATGCTGTACGCCCTGAGCTCCGTCGATTAGGACGGGAATGTTGTGCTTGTGGGCGGTTTCAATGATTTCCTTTATTGGGTTTACCGTGCCGAGAACGTTGGAAATTTGTGTTACGGCTACGATTTTTGTGCGGTCGGTAATCAGCGATTCCAAATTCCCGACTTCGAGAACTCCGTTGTCATCGAATGGCAGAACCTTGATTTTCGACTTTTTGCGGTCGCAGAGGAGTTGCCATGGCACGATGTCGGAGTGGTGCTCCATTTCGGAGACTATTATTTCGTCGCCTTCGCCGATGAAAGTTTCACCGAACGAGTAGGCAACAAGGTTGATGGATTCGGTAGTTCCGCGTGTGAAGATTATTTCTTCGGTGGAACTTGCGTTTATGAATTTCCGAACAGTTTCGCGGGCGCGCTCGTTGGCTTCGGTGGCGAAGTTGCTGAGGTAGTGCACTCCGCGATGTATGTTCGAATTGAAGCGCGAATAGTATTCGGCTATCGTGTCGATTACTATTCGCGGCTTTTGTGATGTAGCTGCATTGTCAAAATAGACAAGCGGCTTGTTATGAACCTTTTCTGAAAGTATCGGGAAGTCCTTCCTGATTTCTTTTACATCAAAATTCACTTCTTTGAAATTTATTATTCTACGATAAGTTTGCTAACACTTACATTGTTGCCGTTGTACGACTTCATGGTGTAAATGCCTTTTGCTTTGTTGGTTAAATCTATTGTTGCGTTGCTTGCATTAATGTTCTGCTGCATTACGAGTTTTCCAGTAATGTCGTAAACTTCGATGCTTTCAATGTTTTCGCCACTGATGCTGAACATTCCGTCTGATGGGTTGGGGTAGATGCTGGTTACAACATTTTCCTCAGCAACATTGGTTACATAGTAGTCGTTAACATTGAATCTCTTCGACTGCATTACGCGGCCTTGAGTGTGGTTTTCAACCCATACTACAACCTTGCATTTTGAAATGTCGTAGTCGTCGCTTACTGTGATTGTATAGCTAGTGCTGAACTGGTTGTTTTCATCGAAAGTTGCAACAGTACCGTTTGCACCTGGATACATTACGCGGACGAGGTTGTTGATTTTTCCTGCTACGCCCCAGTTGTAGTTGATGTCTTCTGCAAGTGCTGCAATCACTACTATTTGGTCGTTGCCAAAGTATTCCGAAAGTTTTTCAGCGGTAACGTTCAGAGTGAAAGTCTTGCTTCCTACTTCGGTCTGTGTTAATTCTGCGGTAAGGTTATAGATAGAGTTGATATTCTTTACGTGATTGTAGTAAATGGTATATGCTTCTTGCATTTCTGATACGGTTGTTGATGCACCAGCCATTCCAACATATCCGTCGAAAACAATTGAAGGTGTGCCATCAAAGCCATAGTTCTGTCCAAACTCATTGTTCTTTCCTGCCCAGTAGTTGAAACGGTTATTTGACTCTGTGTATCCGTATGTGTCGGTTATGTGTTGGTCGAGAACAATAATATCGAAAGTTCCTGCTGCTTCCATATTGTCGAGAGCCTTTACTGCGTATGGACAATAGCCGCAACTCTTGTATGAGAATACTTCGGCAAGTACGAATTCTCTTTCAACGCTACCTTCTATAACTGCCTGTGCGGAGTTTGATGTATTTGAATAGCCGATTGCTGCTCCACAGTATGCCTGTACATTATATTCGTATGAACCGGGGTAAACATGTGTATCGGTGTATGTGGTTTCCGTAGTTGTGGCAACTACTTCGTGGTCGCGCAAAATTGAGTAATAAACAAGTTGAACGTTATCAGCAGGTTCCCAGTTAAGTACGACGTCGCTTTCGTTTTGTACTGTGGCAGTGAGGTTTGTTGGTGCGGCAGGAGCAGGAACTTGTTCAATTACAAGGTCATCAATGTAGTAAAGTCCAGCTTGGTTGTTGGCTGTGTGCGAGTAGAAGTCGATGGCATCAAGTTTGTTGACTCCGCCTGCATTTGTACCTCTGCTCCATCGGTAAGAGATTACAAGTTCATCGTTCAGATAAAAATCAACCCAGTCGTTGTCGAGGTCAACAAAGTGCTGGATTTTTGTCCAAGAATCAGCAGTGTACGAATGTGTGTACTGGCTTTGGTTGGCATCGACTGTGACTGTGCCATCGTTGAATGTTAACTGGATTCCCCATTTTGAGTTTTGACCGTTGAAGTCCTGCAGGATATTGTAGTAGCCAGTGTGTCCTGTAGGGATGTACATATAGAATTCAACTCTGTAGCGTCCTGTAGTGAGGTCGTTCATATTGAAGATTACATCGGTTTCGGTAGATCCGTTGATGTATGATTTCATTGACTTAGTTCCGTTGTGAGCCTGTTCCTCGCTTACAAGTCCGCCAAGAACGCCGGAACCCCACATTTCCCATTGCGGAGCTGCTACGGTTGACATATACGAGCCTGCATCGTACGACTCAAAGTTTTCGTTTACAACCTGCTGTGCGGTTGCTGCAGCGGCTATCATAAAAAGAGCTGCTGTAATAAGTAAGTATAGTTTTTTCATTATAAAAATAATTAATGGTTAATGAATACAAAGGTAAGAAAAAAATAAATAGGAGATTGTTTATTTAATAAAAAACTTAAATCGTTTGCTATTTTATAGATTTTCAGTTGGGCAGTTACTTGTATTCGGAAAAAAATTGTGATACTTGTATTTGTAACAAAATGTTTTAAGATGTTTTGTTTGTATTGTCTTGATTGTTATGTAAATACATTGAGCGTGTTTTTCATGGACCATCAATGTGAAAATAGTAAACCAAATTATGGCGTAAAAGTGTTATATTTGCGGTTTGTAAATTTTAAAATGGATTCAAATGGGTCTCTTTAAAACGTTTTCATATAATGTTTTCGATTATAAGCCCCGTTATTACGATGAAAAGCTCGATGAGTTTCATGAAAAAGTAATGGAGCGGCGAGACGAGGAAGGCAAGGAGGATGTAATTGTTGAATCTGCTGAGTATAAGCCGGGAAGTAGTATACGAGGCAGTTTCAGGTCCAAGATGCGCAGGACTTCGTATGGAGAAACAAAGAAGTCGATGATACGGACATTTTGTATTGCAGTGTTCTTGTTTTTCTTGGTATATCTTATTTTATTTGTCGACTTGACACCAATAGTCAAGTACTTTAGCAAATAGTATATATGTCGGATATAATAAAGTTGCTGTCGGATTTTGTTGCTAACCAGATTGCTGCCGGTGAGGTCGTGCAGAGGCCGTCGTCGGTGGTTAAGGAGCTGGTGGAAAATTCGCTTGATGCTGGGGCAACCAATATCGACATAATAATAAAGGATGCTGGACGAACACTCATTCAGGTGGTTGACAATGGCGTAGGTATGTCGCCAACCGATGCACGAATGTCGTTTGAACGTCACGCAACATCAAAGATTTCCAAGGCAGAAGACTTGTTCGCAATAACAACTATGGGGTTCCGAGGTGAGGCTCTTGCTTCCATTGCTGCCGTTGCCGAGGTGGAACTTGTTACACGAAGGAGTGTTGACGAATTGGGTACTTGTATTTGTATTTCGGCGTCAAAGGTTAAGTCGCAGGAGCCAGTGGCAGCAGCTGTTGGAACTAACTTCAAGGTCAGAAACTTGTTTTTCAATATTCCGGCCAGACGTAAGTTCTTGAAATCCGACAATGTTGAGACTAAACACATTATTGATGAAATTCACCGCATTGTGCTTACAAATCCATCTATTTCGTTCAAGGTGGTTTTCAACGACGATATAAAAATGCAACTCTCTGCAGAAAATTTGCATCAGCGCATTGCAAATGTTTTCGGTAAGAAACTCAACCAGAACCTTGTCCCGATAGGCGTTGAAACGAATATCGTGAATATAAAGGGCTTTATAGTGAAGCCAGAATTGTCGCAGAAAAATATGTCGGAGCAGTTCTTCTTTGTTAACAACCGATACATGTATCACCCATATTTCCGCAAGGCTGTAACTTCTGCCTACGACAAACTTCTGCCAGAAGGGGAGAATCCGAGGTTCTTTATATACCTTGAGGTTGACCCTTCAACAATTGATATAAACATTCATCCTACGAAGACCGAAATCAAGTTTGAAGAGGAGCAGTCGATATATATGATTCTCAATTCTGCTGTTAAAGAGGCTCTTGGCAAGTTTAATGTTGTTCCATCACTGTCGTTCGAGGATGACATTACACGTGATGCCCATTTTACTTCGTCTACCATTGTTCGCCCGCCTGTGATAAACGTGAATCCAAAGTTCAATCCGTTCAATTATACGGATTCTGGATATAAACGCGATGTGCCTAAGAACTGGGAACGTCTGTATGAGCGCGGTGAAGGAAAGACAAAGGATGATTTTGACTTGCCTGAAAGCGAGAATCCTCGGAGCATGGAGAATGCCCAGAGCATTCAATCCCAAATTTCGTATGGCAATGACGATGATTATTCTGGCGATACTTCACAGAAGTATTTGCAGTTGAAAAACAAATATATATTAACCTCTTCACATTCGGGGATGATTGTCATAAATCAGAGGAGGGCGCACGAGCGTATTATGTACGAACATTTTATGCGTATGCTCGAGTCTCGCAGCGGAGTGGTTCAGAAGTCACTTTTCCCGCTTGTGATTGAACCGTCTCCCGAAGAGCGTGGACTGCTGATAGAGGTTCTGACCGAACTCAATACCGTTGGCTTTGATATGGTTATGCTTGGCAGCGATAAGTTTGAAATTCGCGGTGTGCCTGCCGAACTTGCCGAAATGGATGCCAATACTATTATCCGTCAGTTGCTTGATGAACTTTCGGATGGCTCTCCTGATGTGAAAATGCTACTTAACGACAAGATTGCCATTGCTTTGGCAAAGTCGGCAGCGATGACATCAGGTGTGGCTCTGAAGGACGAGGAGATGGAAGACTTGTTTTTCCGTCTGATGTCGTGCGCAAATCACAACTATACTGCTGATGGCAGAAAAATTATGGAGATAATGGACATTTCTGAGATAGAAAACAAATTTAATTGATGTGCTATGTTCAATAGGTCTTTAGATATACCGCCAGTAGTCAAGTATCTGCTTCTTGTCAATATTGGAATGTTTGTCTTGACAATGTTTGCGCCTGCAATCGATTCTTATTGCGCATTGTATAGCTTCCGCAGTCCGTTGTTCAAGCCAGTACAGCTTGTTACGCACATGTTTATGCATGGTAATTTCTGGCATTTGTTCTTCAATATGTTTTCGTTGTACATGTTCGGACGTGTGCTTGAATCGTACTGGGGCTCAAAGCGTTTCTTCATATACTACTTTGTGGCTGGAATTGGCGGTGCTTTGTTTTATCTGTTGGTAAAGGAGATTGAAATACAGATGATTATATCGTCACTGGGTGGTCCTGAGGCTGAGTCTGTACAAGAAGTTATGCGCAATGGTGCAGATTTACTTATGCAGGGGAAAAATTATGTTGATTCTAGCCTTGGACATCTTAATCTTGTTCTTAATATTCCGTGCGTAGGAGCTTCGGGTGCAATATATGGTTTGCTTCTTGCATTTGGCATTATGTTTCCTAATGTCGAGATGTATATTTACTTTGCTATTCCAGTGAAAGCCAAGTGGATGGTGATAATTTTTGTTGTGATAGAACTTTTACTCGGCATACTGAACGCACAAGGCGATAATGTTGCACATTTTGCACATTTTGGCGGTATGCTCATAGGTTTTATTTTGTTGATGTATTGGCGTAAGAAAGGTATGGTGTGATGAATGCAAATTGGGGAATATTAGATGAGATTAAAAGCATTTTTCGTCAAAGGAATAATTTGAGCATTCTCATATTCATCAATTTGGCGGTATTTGTAGGTTTGCTGACTGTCAATCTGGTATTCTTTTTGGCAAATAGGACATTCGAGCCTCTTGGCTGGCTCGGAGTATCGTCTAATTTTTCGGTATTGGTATATCGCCCATGGACAGTTATTACATATATGTTTGTCCATTTAGATTTTATACACATTTTGTTCAACCTGCTTGTGTTGTATTGGTTTGGAAAGATGTTCATTGAATATCTTTCTCAGCGTCAATTGTTAGGGGTGTATATTCTGGGCGGTATTGCGGGTGCGTTGTTTTATTTGCTTGTGTTTAATATTGTCCCAGCATTTGCAAATATAAAGGATTTGTCTGTGGCAATTGGCGCATCAGCCTCTATTATGGCTATTGTGTTTGCGATTGCCTTTCTGGTTCCCAATATGCCTGTACGATTGGCGTTTATTGGACAAATTAAACTTAAGTATCTGGCATTGATAATGGTAGGAATAGATTTGCTGAGTATTCCATACGGTAATGCCGGAGGACATTTGGCGCATCTTGGCGGAGCTATCTTGGGGATTATATTTTCTGTATGTTATTCCAAAGGAACCGATATTACAATTTTCTTGTCACGTTTTTTTACATTTATAGGCAATCTGTTCAAGCCGCAGGTATCTTCGGAAAGAAAAAGCCGACGTCCAGAGTCGGATGCCCAGTACAACCGGCGCAAGGCCAAAGAGCAGAGAGAATTGGACAAGATTCTTGACAAGGTAAAAGAGTCGGGTTATTCGAGCCTTACCAAGGAGGAAAAAGAAAAATTATTTAGCAATAGTAATAAAAGATAAAATTATATGTGGCGTAAAGTTTTATTAGGATTGACTATACTTGTAGCGTTGGCAATGTTGCTTTGCATAATTTCCGTATATGTTTCGCCAGCAAGTGTCAAGTGGATGTCGTTGTGCCCGTTTGCATTGAAGTATGTTCTAATAGTGTCGGCTGCATTTACGCTGATCTGGTTGTTCCTGAACTATAAGGTGGCTTTGCCATTGGCAGTTCTTACTTTTGTCGGATTGAAGTATTTTTCGCACGAGTATTCTTTCCGCGACAAATCGCTTGACGGTGAAGCTGATTTTACGGTTATGTCATATAATGTTAAGGTTTTCGGTAAGTTGGATTGGAATTCCGATAAATTGCGTAAGCAAATTGTTGATACTATTTCGTCTGTAGGTGCTGATATAGTATGTCTTCAGGAGGCTTATTGGGCCGATCCAGATTTTCATACGCTTGATTTGTTGAAGAAGAATTTGAAAGCAGATTCAGTCCCGAAGGTACCTCTTACGAATTTTAATAATGGAGTAGGGGGCTTGGCTATTGTTACGCGTTACCAAGTTATTAACCAGTACTCTCATCCTTTTGGGAATACTGCAAACGGATTTATGTATGTGGATATTTTGATGAACGATGATACTGTGCGTTTGTATAACTGCCATTTGAAGTCGATCATGCTTAAGGATTCCGATGTCGCGATTAATTCTAAAAACGATGGCTTCAACCATGAAAATTCGGAAACGGCTGCCAATTTGTATTCAAAGTTTTCGGATGCTTCTGTAGAGAGGGCATATCAGGTTGACACTTTGGTGGCTACGCTTGATACATGTCCTTATCCTGTAATATTATGTGGCGATTTCAATGATATTCCGTTGAGTTATACATGTATCAGTATTTTGTCTGCTGGAAATCGTATGTACGATACCTTTATGGAGCGTGGTTCCGGAAATGGGCGCACATATTCGTTGAAAGGCGTTGATTTCCGTATTGACTATATAATGCATTCAAACAAGTTTAAATGTTTGAGACATAAGGTGATGGATCTCAATATTGCTGATGATCACTATCCAGTGGTGGCGGATTTTATATTTTAGGTGACAGGTAATGGGATTGGTGTTTGTGTAATGGCTCTGTACAGGTTTTTATGTTAAAAAAGATACGGAATATTATAATTGCGATAGTAGATTGGTTTTACAAGCCTTTCCGCAAGTTTATACCGCAGACAATATTCCGTTATGGGTTCACTGGAGGAATGAATACCCTCTTTGATATTGTCTTGTACTATGTGCTGTATAATTACGTATTTGGAGCAAGCAATGTAGATTTGGGCTTTATTGTGATTTCACCTCATATAGCGGCCTTCCTTGTTGAGTTTCCAATAACATTTACGACTGGATTCCTCTTGGCCAAGTACATCACTTTTACTGCGTCAACCTTGCAGGGATATAGGCAGTTGATCAGGTACGGACTTACTGTGAGCGGATCTATATTGCTCAATTACCTGCTGCTTAAATTGTTCAATGAAGTTGTCTTTGTTGATGCAGATTTTATCGGATTCTGGGGCTGGTCGTTCTTTGGTATGGCAAACAAGGAGATAGCAGCCATGCTTTCCAAGATAATAACAATGCTGATTGTGATTGTTTACAGTTATTTTATGCAGATGTACTTCAGCTTTTCGCAAAGGCAGAGGGAAGAAGTTGAAAAAATAGAAAATACAGAAGAATAAAAATGCAAAACATATTTTCGATAATTTCGGCCGAGACTGGCATTTCTGAACGTCAGGTGTCCAATACGGTTGCGTTGCTCGACGACGGTTGTACTATTCCTTTCATTTCGCGTTACCGCAAGGAACGCACAGGAGGGCTTGACGAGACGCAGATTGAACTGATTTTCAAGAAAAACGAGTATTACAACGAATTGCAGGCTCGAAAAACGACGATACTTGCAGCCATTGAGAAGCAGGGCAAACTTACACCCGAACTTGAGTCGGAGATTAAGAACACATGGAATCTCAACGACTTGGAGGACTTGTATTTGCCGTACAAGCCTAAGCACCGGACGCGTGCAGCTGTGGCCCGTGAAAGGGGACTTGAGCCTTTGGCTAAAATTATCTTTGCACAGAAATCTGTTGATGTTTATGCCGAAGCAAGAAAATATCTTTCCGATGAGGTCAAGACTGTGGATGATGCCATTGCAGGAGCAAGCGATATAAATGCGGAACTCATAAGCGAGGACAAGTCGGCGCGTGAGCGTATTCGTCGGCAGTTTGCACAGGAGGCGGTTATTTCGTCAAAAGTAGTGAAGTCAAAGATGGAAGAAGCTGAAAAGTACCGCGACTATTTTGACTTTTCCCAACGTTTGTCAGCCTGTCCGTCGCATAGGATTTTGGCAATGCGTAGGGGTGAAGCCGAGGGCTTTTTGCGTGTCGACATTTCACCAGACGAGGAACATTCGCTCAAGCAGTTGAAATATTTGTTTGTTCATGGCAAGGGACAGTGTTCCGATTTGCTGTCAGATACAATTTCAGATGCATACTCGCGGTTGCTGAAACCATCGATTGAAACCGAATTCGCTGCTTCGAGCAAGGAAAAAGCCGATGTCACTGCAATAGAAGTCTTTGCTGCAAATTTGCGTCAGCTGCTTATGTCTCCACCTCTTGGAAAGAAGCGTATATTGGGTATTGACCCCGGTTATCGTACAGGTTGCAAATTGGTATGCATCGACACCGAGGGAAATCTTTTGCACAACGATAACATTTATCCGCATAAGCCGCAGGAACAGACGGCTTTGGCAATGAAAAAACTTTCGTCGATGGTGTCGGCCTACAAGATTGACGCTATTGCAATCGGCAACGGCACGGCAAGTCGCGAGACTGAATATTTTGTCAAGCGCATACATTTCGACCGACCTGTGCAAGTTTTTGTAGTTAGCGAGGATGGGGCGTCGGTTTATTCGGCTTCGTCGGTGGCAAGGGAGGAGTTTCCTCAATATGATGTGACGGTGCGTGGTGCTGTTTCTATTGCCCGTAGACTTATGGATCCGCTTGCCGAACTTGTGAAGATTGAACCTAAGTCAATTGGAGTTGGGCAGTATCAGCACGCCGTTGATCAGAAACTTCTAAAGGAAAGCCTTGACCGTGTTGTTGTTAGTGTGGTTAATAATGTTGGTGTAAACCTGAATACTGCAACAAAGCATCTGCTGAATTATGTTTCGGGACTAGGTCCAGTGCTTGCGCAGAATATTGTCGATTACCGCAAGGAGCATGGTGCGTTTACAAATCGTCGTCAGTTGATGGACGTTTCGCGTTTGGGCAGCAAGGCTTTCGAGCAATGTGCTGGTTTCTTGCGAATTCCGGATGGTGACAATCCGCTCGACAATACCGCAGTTCATCCCGAGTCGTATCCAGTTGTTGCAAAGATTGCCAAGGACTGCAAGCTTACAGTAGCTGAATTGGCAGAAAAGCCCGAAATTTTGGGTGGCATTGACTTGTCGAAATACGTTACTGACCAGATTGGTATGCCGAGTTTGCTCGACATTGTAGCCGAACTTAAAAAGAAAGGGCGCAATCCGCGAGGTCAGATAAAGATCTTGGAATTTGACAAGGGTGTACATCGTATTGATGATCTGGAAGAAGGAATGGTTCTTCCGGGAATTGTTACCAATATTACCAATTTCGGTGCTTTTGTCGATTTTGGCATCAAGGAGAATGGCCTTGTCCACGTTTCGCAGATTTCCGAAAAACGCATCGAATCGCCTACAGAAGTGCTGAAATTGCATCAGTATGTGAAAGTTAAGATTGTGTCAGTGGACGTTGAGCGTAAACGTGTACAGTTGACAATGAAGGGTGTTGATCAGGATTTCTGAGGTGCCGGTGCACAGTTCGCTGTTTAAATATTTTGATTCTCAATTGCAATATTTTTTGTTCTTTAGAGTTATATTTGCAAAAATTTTCTTTTTGAAGAAAGTATTGTTGACCATATTGCCCTTGATGTTTTTCTTTTCTTCGTATGCTCAGAAGGAAAAACCTTTCAATTTGCCAAAGCTTGACGCACAAATAGTTCATTTTGGATATTCGTTGGGACTAAACACCATGGATTTTGTGATTCGTCCTTCGGATAGGTTTTTGACGCAGGCAATTGATACTATTTATGGAGTCGAAGTGGGAAGGTTCGTTGGCTTCAATATCAATATTATTTCAAACTTCAGAATTGCCAACTACGTAGATTTCAGGTTTACGCCCGGACTGGTTTTCGGTCAGCGGAATTTGCATTACAAGCATATTTATAAGGGTGAGATTAGGCGGCATACTATGATGATAGAGTCTACTTTCGTAGATTTGCCAATTCAATTCAAGTACAAGGCTGCCCGTATTAGTAACTGGAGGCCTTTTCTTACGGCAGGAGCTTCGGCGCGTATAGATATGGCCTCGCAGAAAAAAATAAAGCCAGAGGAATATCCTAAGATCCGATTGCGTCGTTTTGATGTATACTATGAGATTGGTACTGGCGTAGATTTTTTCCTCGAATATTTTATGTTCGGTATTGAATTGAAGGCATCGTGGGGAATCCTCAACGATGTTGTATATGACGGTTCCCAGTATGCAAGTTATTTCAAGCGTTTAAATTCAAGGATGCTGCTTATATGCTTCAATTTTGAGGGTGGAAAGCTTGATTTCATAAAGAAACATAGAAAGTAATGATTTACGAAGCCGATTTTGTCTTTTCGCCAGAGCAACTTTTTGATAGGTCGCAGGTTTTAATGGCAGTGTCGCGGCAGTTTGGCGTACGTGTAAGTGATGTGTCTTCGTATCGTGTTGTGCGAAAATCGATTGATGCGAGAAAAGGGGTAAAGTACAATGTACGTATGCAGGTTGCTATGCACGGAGATTTTTTCCCTGATTTGAAGGGCAATTTTGAGTTCCGTGATGTTTCTTCATCGTCTTCCAGTGTGACTATTGTAGGTGCTGGACCAGCAGGATATTTTGCTGCATTGCAAAGCATATTGCTGGGAATAAAGCCTATAGTGTTTGAACGAGGCAAGTCGGTTGATGAGCGAAAGTTCGATATAGCAGCACTTAATTCAAAGTATATCCTTAATCCTGAATCCAATTATGCATTTGGTGAGGGTGGAGCAGGAACCTATTCTGATGGAAAATTGTTCACGCGCAGCAAAAAGCGCGGAAATGTAACCGAAGTGTTACAACTTTTGCATTATTTTGGTGCCGACGAGGATATTCTTGTTGAGGCTCATCCGCATATTGGAACCGATAGGCTTCATTCTATAATGCGCAATATCAGGAACAAGATACTTGAATGTGGGGGAGAAGTACATTTTATGTCGAAGCTTACAGGAATCAAGGTGGAGACAAACAAGGTCCGTGGTATTGTCATAAATGGTACTGACAGTTATCAATGTGAAAATTTGATTCTTGCAACAGGACATTCGGCTCGTGATATATATGGTTTGCTGTATAATAGCGGTGTTATGCTTCGAGAAAAAGGCTTTGCTATGGGAGTTCGTGTTGAGCATCCGCAGGCTTTGATAGATTCTATACAATATAAGCGCAAAGAGCGTGGTAAATATTTGCCGGCTGCTTCGTATTCGCTTGTAAAGCAGGTGGATGGACGAGGCGTATATTCTTTTTGCATGTGTCCGGGGGGCAGGATTGTAAGTGCTGTTACCGAGGATCAGTCTATAGTTGTAAATGGTATGTCTAATTCGCGGAGAGATTCCTGCTATGCCAATTCTGGCATTGTGGTTGAGCTTCGCCCCGAGGATTATGCTTCTTGTTCCGACAACAAAGTCTTTTCGGGATTGGAATTTCAAAGAACTCTAGAAACATTGGCGTATAGGAATGGTGGAGGTTCAGTAGTGGCACCAGCGCAACGGCTTACCGATTTTGTTTTTGGAAAAGTTTCTGCAAGTTTGCCATCTGTATCATACGAGCCAGGAGTGATTAGTAGTCCTATGCATTTTTGGATGCCAGAATTTTTGTCGAGCCGTTTGCGAGAAGGCTTCCGCTTGTTCGACAGGCAGTTGCGAGGTTTTCTCACAAGTGAGGCTGTAGTGGTGGGCGTAGAGTCGCGGACAAGCAGTCCCGTGCAGATTGTTCGTGATGTGGATTCAATGCGTAGTGTTTCAGTTTCAAATCTTTATCCATGTGGTGAAGGCGCGGGTTATGCAGGTGGAATAGTGTCGTCGGCAATAGATGGAATGGAAATAGTGAAAAGAATCAATCAATGCGAGTAACCTTTTGTGCGTAATTGGATGTTGCTTGACCGCAGTCGAAGAAAAAGAACCAACAAGAATTTTGCTGATAAATATGCATTGGTGTAATTTTGTTGCCGAATCCAAAAATGAATTGCTATGAAGAAGACTTGTCCAGAAATTCTACAGTTACGCCGTGATATAGAAAAGTCTGTACAGCGCAACATAAATTCTCCTGCTGACTTTGATTTTTTATCTGGTGTAATTTGGGAACGCACAAAAACGTCAATAAGTACTTCAACGTTGAAACGTCTCTGGGGTTATGTTGATGGTGCCGATAATACAAGGCAATGCACACTTGAGTTGCTTTCTAAAACCCTAGGATTCAAGAGTTGGAAGGATTATCTTGAACATATTGCTAATACGTGTATTGAGCAGTCTGATTTTTTGAGAGATGCCTACCACATATATAGTGAAGATCTTAGCGTTGGCGATAAGATTGAGATGAGGTGGATGCCCAACCGCGAGTGTTTAATAGAGTATGCTGGCAATTGCAAGTTTATTATCGTAAAGGCCATTAATACGAAACTTAGTGAAGGTGATACGTTCTGCTGTCGATTCTTTATTGTAGGTCAGCCTCTGTACATCGATGACCTTATCCACAATAATGAAATGCCAACTGCATACGTAATAGGTAGGCGCGATGGTCTTATTAGCATAGAAAAGAAATGATTATATTACTGTTGTTTTTCATTGGTGTCCGCTAAAAAATGGGATAATACATATAAATACAATATTATCAAGTGTTTATATTGCAACATTAATAAAGGGGCTCGTCATTTGCTCACTTCGTATCGCGAGCTAAAGGTGCGGAAGCTAGTCATAACACGCGATACGGAACGGGGAGCGTTGTGAAGACTGCTATCCGAAACTCTGCTTGCAGCCTCGCGAAGCTTGCGAGCAATCTTCCACAATATTACTAATCAAGGAGATTATTCGCCTTTGGCTCATGAGTATAGTTCCGCATAAGCGAGTTCACACGACACGTTCCTTAGTCGGTTCACTCAGCTTTACTTGCTTCGCTGCGTGAGCTAAAGGTTGTGGAATGACCTATTAATTTTTAGCGGACAATAATAGTTGTTTTTGTAATTCTATTCGTTTTGTGCTATTAATTCGCATATTTTTGCACCAGTTGTATCACATAAATCTTTAGGTGTAATCTTTAGTTGTAGGCCTCTAACTCCAGCACTTACATATATTTTTTCGAATTCCATGCAGCTGGAATGTATATATGTTGGAAATGCTTTTTTCATACCTATCGGAGAACATCCGCCTCGGATATATCCTGTCAAAGGCAACAATTCTTTCATCGGAATCAGATTGCAGCTTTTGTTTCCTGTTGCTTTCGCTGCAAGTTTCAGGTCAACCTCTTTTTCTCCCGGGATTACACACACGAAGTATCCGCTGCGTTCTCCATGCAATACCAAAGTCTTGAAGACCATCTCGATTGGTTCTCCAAGCTGGGATGCTACATGTACAGCACTCAAATCGTTTTCATCGACATCGTATGGAATAAGTTCGTATTCAATTTTTTTACTGTCAAGCAATCTGGCAGCATTTGTCTTTTGCGCTTTTGTCTTAGCCATCAGTATATCTCCCTTGCTATTGTGTTGTTAGTAAAATCCATATTTTGCAAGTCAATTCCTTCGAGCAAAACAATAGGAAGTCGTGAGGAATCGTCGAAATGTAGTCCAAGAGAAAAAAGAAAATCACGCATTGGCATTTTGTTCTTTGTCATCTGCTTAATGTCAAAGTACGGACAAAGGATCCCATTGAAGAAATACATTCTTTCTTTTTCCTTTAATGCTGAGTTTTCTATACCTATGTTTGTTAGATTATTATCGTCGTTGAACGATAAACATGAATTTTTAATAAAACTCTTTCCGTTGAAAATGTAGTTGGCCCCGAAATGTTTCATAAAGTGTTGTTTCTTACCGCCGCTACAGAATCATTCTTTATTCTTCCCATTTCTGCGATTTTTCTGTTGAACATATCAACTACCTTTTCGTATATTGATTTAAGTTCTTCGGGGTCGTTCTGGAAATACCACAATACACTTTCTTCAAACAGCTCGCGAGTACAACCGTACTTTTCGTATATGCCGTCATATATCATGCTGTCAACTTGGTACGACATGACAGTCGAGTCTCCCTCAAGCTTAACCATGTGCAGCATGACAATAGCATCAGCCAAATGCATCTCATAGAAAATGTTTTGCATATCTTCTTCTGATAGTTTTCTCTCGTCAGGGATGGATTCTTCATCTGAAGAAGACAGTTTGCAGGAGGTAAAAACCATGGTGGATAATATGCAGCACAACAATAAAAACCTATTCATTGTTTTGGGCTTTTTTTATTTTCTTGTAAAGGTTTGACGCGAAAACGAAATCGTTCAGTTCTTCGTTGTCGGTAGTAAAAATATCATCTTTAGATCCTTGCCACCACTTGTTCCCCTGATATATGAAGCAAATATTGTCGCCGATCTCCATTATGGAGTTCATGTCGTGTGTATTTACTATGGTTGTAATATTGTATTCAACAGTGATTTCCTTTATAAGCTGGTCAATAAGAATAGATGTCTGCGGGTCGAGACCGGAGTTTGGCTCGTCGCAGAACAGATAGCGAGGATTGAGTGCTATTGCCCTTGCTATTGCAACACGTTTCTGCATACCGCCGCTTATTTCCGACGGGAACGAATGGTGAGCATTGACAATGCCTACGCGGTCGAGGCAGAAATCTACACGCTTCTGCTTTTCGGCTTTCGTCATCTTTGTGAACAGGTCCAACGGCAGCATCACGTTTTCTTCCACATTGTTTGAAGTAAACAATGCGCTCCCCTGAAATACCATGCCCATTTCCTTTCGGATTTCGCGCTTGCCCTTTTCATCTACATTTACAAATTCGCGTCCGTTGAAATAAATTTCACCAGTTTCGGGAGTTAATAGTCCAACTATGTTTTTCAGTAGCACAGTCTTGCCCGATCCACTTCGACCTATGATCATGTTTACCTTTCCATCGTCGAAGGTGGCGTTTATGTCTTTCAGCACGTGTTTTTCGCCGAAAGTCTTGTTTACGTTAACAACTTTTATCATGTGAGTAAGACCTGTGTTAATATGAGGTTGAACAATAGAACTGATATAATGCTGTAAACTACAGCCTTGGTACTGCTTTTGCCGACTTCGAGAGCACCTCCTTCGGTATAGTAGCCGAAAAATGCAGAAATAGAAGTGATTAGAATTGCAAATACAGCAATCTTAATTACAGTATATGTAACGTAGAAAGGTACAAATGCATAGTGCAGTCCGTAAAGATAATCGGCTACAGTAACAATGTCGGGCATTGTGAACGCAATGAAGCAACCTCCAAGAATACCAAGTATTATGCTAAGTAATGCTAGGAATGGGAAAGTTACAAATGCAGCTATTATCTTTGGAAGAATCAGATAATTTGCACTGTTTACACCCATTATTTCAAGAGCGTCAATTTGTTCGGTGATACGCATGGTTCCTATTTCGGATGCAATGTTCGAACCTACACGTCCCGAAAGTATAAGGCAGACGATTGTGCTTGAAAATTCAAGAATCATAGAGTCGCGGGTGCTGAGACCGATAATGTATCGTGGTATAATGGGCGATTCGAAATTGATACCCATCTGGATGGTAAGTACTGCGCCCATGAATACTGAAACAATGCAGACAATACCTACCGAATCGAAGCCAATCTGCTCTATTTCAGACAACAGCCTGCGGAAAAATATCTTTCGGTTGACAGGTTTTGAAAACACAGATCCCATCAGCGAGAAATATTTACCTATAGTGACAAACAAGTTCATATTTTTCTTTTCAAGCGACTACAAAATTAGTTAAGTATTTTTAATTGGCGAAAAAAAATATTGCGGTACGAAAAATTACTGGAACAGGTCAATGTAAATGCAATATTTCTAAGTCTTACTTGTAAAACTTCTTGAATCCGCTTGATTCTACGGTTTTGGTCTCTCCATCTTCGTGGATTATGAAATATGCTTCCATACCGTCGATGCTTTCAACTATTTTCATGGCTTTTTTTGCCCCCATTACCATGAATGCTGTGGCGTATGCATCGGCTCGTATGCAGTCTGGATATACCACTGTTGCACTAATCATTTCATTTTCTGCAGGATAACCGGTCGTAGGATTTATGGAGTGACCGAATTTTTTACCATTCTCTTCAACAAATTTACGGTAGTTGCCCGATGTGTTTACTGCCATGTTGGACAGATGGATTACAATTTGATTTTCCCTGTATTCGTAGCCGCTGCCTTCAATTGGTTTGTCAACACCAATATTCCAGTCTTCTCCTTTTGCATTTTTTCCCATGCAGTATATTTCACCACCAATCTCAACTAGAAAATCAGTAATGCCTTTGCTTTTTAGAAAGTCTGATACGTAATCGACCGACATCCCTTGTGCTATTGCGTTTGTTATAATTTGGCTCTCAGGGTCTTGCTTTATGAGCTTGTTGTCGGAGATTTCTATCTTGTCCATGCCTACGTGCTTTATAAGCGATTCTATCTCGGCAGTGTCGGGGATATGCGTTTCGTGACGTACCCATCCAAATCCCCATGCGTTAACTATTGGCGCAACTGTAACATCGAAAATACCGTCGGTGTTTGCCCATACTTCTTTCGATACTTTGAGGAATTCTTCGGTTAGGGGGTCTAACGTGGTGGTTTCGTTACGGTTGATACGCGAAATTAGCGAAGTGCTGTCGTAATTTGACAGGGAGTTGCAAAATGTATTCAGAAGACTATCAATCTCTTCATTGTAGCTTTTGTCGCTGCAATAGGTGATGTTGAACATTGTTCCCTGCGTTAATCCGCTATGTTTTATGTATTCTGCTTTCTGGCTGCACGATGCGGAAATTATTGCAAGAAAAATTATTCCCCAAAATGTTTTTTGTTTATACATGTTTAGTTGTCAATTTGTTAGTTGATGTCGCATTTGTGAATTTATCAGGTTGCAAAACAACAAAAAAAATCAATAATAGCAATTGCCGTCATGTTCTGTTCTCCTATTATTTTTCCCATTCATATTTTTTTGTTAGTTTTGCGGAGTAATTTTAATTGAGTTTGAAAATGAAAAGAGTTTTGGTTATCATGCCTGTACTGCTTTTGTTGATGCAGTGTGTTTTTGCCCAGATAAATACATATCCGTGGACTGAAGATTTCGAGAGCAATAGTTTTGCAACAAATGGATGGACTACCAGCATTATATCAGGAAGCGCTGAATGGGGTCTAGGTACAGGTGATATTAATGGTACGTTGCCTTCGGCTAATAGTGGAACAACTAATGCAATTATTAGTAATAGCGATTATGAAGGAGATACTGCATTGTTGCTTTCTCCTGTTTTTGCGCGTCCTAATGTTGATGGTACGATAAAAATATCGTTCTATTATGCGAGTCCAGACTGGAGTGGCGACTTCGATGAATTAATAGTTAAATATATTGATGCGGAGAATAGTTCTACACTATTGACTATTTCAGAAATTACATACGAGTGGACTTTGGCAACTATCGACTTGCCTGTATCCAGCCTTGCCGAAACTTTCCAAATAGGTTTTGTCGGAGTGCCAAAATATGGCTACGGTTTTCTGCTCGATGATGTTACGCTTGATTTCGAAGAAAGTTCTGTTATAGTGGATACTCCAATCGATACATATCCATGGTGTGAAGATTTTGAGATTGAAAATTTTGCAACGACTGGCTGGACAAGCAGCATACTTTCGGGAAGTGTAAATTGGGGATTGGGAACAGGAACTGCTGGTGACGGAGGTATTGCAAGTGCGCATAGCGGTTCTACGAATGCTTTGATTAGCAATTCTGTACGTTATGGCGATACAGCTGTGCTTATTTCTCCTGTTTTTGTGCGTCCAACTGGTATTGATACGCTAGAATTGACATTCTATTATGCAAATCCTGCATGGGGCAGCGACTACGACAAAATGATAGTGAAACTGATTGATGGAACTGATGAAACTGAGCTGGCAGTGATAGATGATTATCATGATGGCTGGACTCGAATGAAGTGTCCGCTTGTGGTGTCAGAACTTCCCGAAAATTTCCAAATAGCATTTGTAGGTATTCCCAAATGGGGCTATGGTTTTTTGATTGATGATGTTTGCATTAAGCAATACGAGGCACCTGTGCTCGATGTTATAGATACCGAAACGTATAGGCAGGTTGGTACTGGCGAATATACGCAGGCGCTTCCAGTCGAAACAGCATCGGAATACAGTTACTCACAGCAAATTTTCTTGTCGGAAGAAATGGGGGAACAGAAAACCATTTATTCGCTGTCGTTCAATTATGCAGGCAATGTGGCAGAAGAGCTTCATAGGTATGTAAAGGTATATATGGCAAATACAGAAATGTCGTCATTCACATCCTATTATGATTTTATGCGGGTATCGGATATGACCAAAGTATATTCAGGAGAGTTGATAATTCCTGCAGAGTCGGATTGGGCTACAATAGTACTTGAAACACCATTTGAGTACGATGGAACGAGCAATCTGATGCTTGCTGTTCTTGATAATTCGGGTACAATTGTCGATGAAAGGCTTTTCTATTGTTCAGAAAATGAAAATAGGCTTTCTTTTATTGTTACTAATGGTTATCCGATTAGCGTTGATGGGTATTACTTGTATGGGGACTTCGGAGTTTTGCGCAATAATGTAAGGTTCGGAATTGTGGAGATGGAGCCTGTTGAACCTACAGTTGATGTTGAAGAAACATCAGCATATCTTCAAGTTGGAACAAATACGTCGGCTGGTCGCAATATGCTTCCCGTAAATGCGGAATATATATGGTCGCTTTCGCAACAGATTTTCAGTTCACGTGAAATGGGGGGCGAGAAGAATATTTACAGCTTGTCGTTCAACTATTTGGAAAATCAAAACGGAAATATTTCGCGAAATATAAAGGTATACCTTGGTCATACGGACATGTCTGAATATGATGACGCTTATAGCGATGTTGTCGATTGGGATGATATGACAAAGGTTTATTCCGGTCAGATGATGATTGATGGGGAAAGTGGTTGGACAACCATCGCGCTTAATTCTCCGTTCCATTATAATGGCGTTGATAACCTGATTGTTACCGTTATAGATGTGACTGGAACTTCGGAGGAAAATCCGGTATTGTTTGCTTGTTCGGGTGTAGCGAAGAGCCGAGCTATTGCTTTTTCTAGTTATAGAGCCGTCGGGTACGGAGGTTTGTATGGCGCAGATGGTGATTTGTTCTATTCTCGTAGCAATATAAGATTCGGATTGGAATATATTGAGCCAGAGCATTATGAGGTGGATACGGTGGAAACTGATGCTTATCTGCAAATTGGAACGGGAAATGTTGAAAATGTCTTTAGCCTTCCTGTTCAAACAAATATTAGTTGGTCGTATTCGCAGCAAATATTCAAGGCCGAGGATTTTGGCGGAAGCCGTACAATTTATTCTTTGGCGTTCAATTATACTGGCAATACAAATGTAGAGCTTACTCGAAATGTAAAGGCTTATCTTGGTTATACACAGAAGGATGAGTTTGATTCTGCATGTGATGACTTTGTGCCTGTCACAGAAATGACAAAGGTATATTCCGGTTTAATGCGTTTCGATGCCGAAAGCGGTTGGACAATGCTTGTGCTTGATAATCCTTTCGTTTACAACGGTACCGACAACCTTGTTCTTGCTGTTGTGGACGTTACTGATCGCGATGATTCGGAAGTGTCGTTTGTTGGTAGCAATGTGGTAGGAAGCCTGTCGGCTAGTGTTTCTTCATATTATTCTGTTTCGCTTAATCAGTCTTCTTTTTCAGGATATAATTGCGGTTTACACTATTATCGCAACAATGTTCGTTTCGGACTTGAATATGTAGAGCCACCAGCACATTTGGTGGATACTATAGAAACAGCGGAATATTTGCAGGTTGGAACTGGAACTGAAGAAAGTGAAAGTCTGCCAACAAATACAAATTATTCGTATAGTTATTCCCAGCAGTTGTTCTTAGCTTACGAAATGGGCGGACCGCGTACAATATATACGGTGTCGTTCAGCTATTTGGGCAATAGCAACAATGAAATATATAGGAACTTGACACTATATATGGGACATACCTCAAGCTATGAGTATGACTTGGGCAACGATTGGGTTAGGTCTAATCTGATTAATGTTAGTTCGCAAAATGTGCTTATAGATGAAGAAAGCGGTTTGATTACCTTTGTGCTTCGAACACCATTTAATTACAACGGAACAGATAATCTCGTTGTAGCAGTAAGGGACAACACTGGAAATTATGTATCCTCAATTATTTTCCAAAGTTCCATTGTGGAATATCAGTCAGCAATGTGGAGCAGTAACGATGGGCATGCAATATATGATTTGGGTTCGGAATATGGCAGTCTTTCTAGAGTTCGCAACAATGTACGTTTCGGACTCGAATATGTAGAACCGCCTGTGTTTGAAGTTGATACAATAGAAACTGATGGATATTTGCAGGTTGGTACAGGAAATTCAATTCGCGAGGCTTTGCCAGTGAATACAGCTGGAAAATATGGATATTCTCAGCAGATATTCAATGCGATGGAAATGGGTGGCGCTAGGACTATATATTCGCTATCGTTCAATAGCGTTACAAACGACAATGCAGATGTCGTAAGGGATATTAAATTATACATGGGTAATGTTTATAATTTCGGGTTCGAATACAATGATTGGGTTGATGTTGCAGGACTAGAAGTCGACAATGCTGAGTATGGAACTGTTTCTCAGGTTTATAGTGGAGAAGTTACTATTCCTGCTAATTCCGGTTGGGTGACTATAATCCTAGATCAGCCGTTCGAGTACAATGGTACCGACAATCTTTTGGTTGCATGGCTTGACAATACTGGCACTTCGCATGCAGAAAGACATTTTGTTTGCACCAATAGTGAACTCGGCAATTCGATTATTGCAACACGCAATATAGGTGTTTATGATTTGGAAAATGTGGATAATATATTGGGAAATGTTTTGCAATATCGTAGCAATATTCGTTTCGGACTTGAGCAAAGAGTGATTTATAATCTTGATGTTACTAGTAACGATGATGTTATGGGTAAGGTTTCTGGATATGGAAGGTATGAGGAAGGCAGTGTCGTAAATATTTCAGCAACGGCATATCCTTGCTTTAGGTTTAGCAAGTGGAGCGATGGCGTTACTGCAAATCCACGTCAGGTGGAAATGACTTCAGATATTTCGCTGGTAGCTATGTTCGAGGGAATCGACAGCGATACTCTCAACTACGACAACGATGTATACAATGTATCGCTTGGTTATCATCAGCAGAATGTAGAGTGGGGTATATTGCTACTGCCGCAGCATCTTGCATCGCGTCCGCATCTTGCCGATGTATTGTTCTATGTCGATGGTCAATATTCATACGGAGAATACCGGTTGTCTGTATATCAGGGTTACGACACTCTACCGTCGGAATGTATTTTCCGTGATACAGTTTCAGTGCCGGAGAATACTGAAGGCTGGCAAAGCTTTGGTTTCGATACATTAGATATTGATGTCGAATTGCCATTGTGGATAATTTTGAGCAGTGAGGGCGATTATCCTGCTGTGGCTTCAACTTTCCATGGTGATGGATATGAAAATGGGGCATGGTGGAATCCAAACGGAACTTGGACTCAGCAGAATTATGGTGCATGGATGATAAAGGCCGTGCTGCCTATTACCGAAGGCGGTGATGCTGTTGACATTGTTTCGACAGATAATATTGGCATTTATCCTAATCCGGTAAATTCGTATTTCTACATTGATGGCTTAGAGGTTGGCGAATCTGTTGAAATATACGGAATAGATGGCAGGATGGTACTAAACTTCACGTTTAATGGCGATGCCGTTGATGTTGCAAATCTTCCTGCAGGAATGTATGTGCTACGTAGTAGCGGCTATATGGCAAAATTTGTTAAGGAATAGGTGTAATAAGAAGGCCTTTGCTTTCTTATTTGTGGACATATTCTAAAAAAATACCCGCTGAATTTTATGATGTTGAAAATTCAGCGGGTAAATATTTTTTGGGGGGAATTTCAGGTATAACTATGCAGAAGCTTTGGTGTTATTGAAGTTCATCAGGATCTAATCCAATTGTTATTGATTTATTGCTTATTGAGCCTACATACTTATATGCTATTCCTATGTTCAGTTTTATGCAATTTTTTATTAGTTTGTCAGTATAATAATCTTTTGTTCCTTTAATATAAGTTTTTATATAGCTTTTTGACGCATTTGTATTTTCCTTTAGATAGTCAATGAATGATTCACCATATAAATCATCTGTTACACTTTCATCTACTGTACATATATAAGTAATATAATTATCGATAAGTTCTACTTTATTTATAACGAATTCTCCAGAACCCATTGGCATCATCTTATTTTGATCTTTAATTATTTGTTCCAGATCTGATCTGGTCACTGGTTCTGTTTCTGAACTTTTTGCTGAGATAGCATCTTGAAGTTCGTCTGGATCTAATTTAATTGTTGTTGTTTTGTTGGAGATTGAGCCTATGTATTTATATGCTAATCCTACGTTCAGTTTTATGCAATTCTTTATTAGCTTGCCAAGCTCTTCATCTTTTGCTTCTTTTATACCAGCTATAATATTATTTTTTGAAGTATTTGTATTCATCTTTAGATTGTCAATTAATGATTCGCCCAAATTACTTTCATCTATTGTGCATATATAAGTAATATACCCATCGATAAGTTCTATCTTATTAATAACCATTCCGTATGCAGTATTTATTGGCAGCTTCTTGTTTTGTTCTTTAATTATTTTATCCAGATCTGATTGGGACACAGATTCTGTTTCTGAACTTTTTGCTGAGCTATCAGCATCCGACTTGCAAGAACCAATTGATAAAATCATTGCAACAGCTAATGCAATTAAAAAAATACTCTTTTTCATTTCTAGTAATTTGTTAGTTAAACATAATTTATTTCTATTGTGACAATATGGCAGCATTGTGTATGCAGTTGTTTTGTCGCTACAAATGTAATTACATTATTTATATGATAAGGAGTTTTTTGTCTTTTTCTATTTGTATTTATGCGGATAAAAATCAGTATGATACCAAAAGCAAACAAGTCACTTCATAAAATTTGTTTTCCGAAAACATTGCAACCTAATTAAAACAATGATTTTTTAGACTTCACCTTAAATATTTATTGTATATTCGCACCAAAATTTTTGAAAATACATTGCTATGACTAAAATAAAGATTGGCTTTACGCCTGGTGATATAAACGGAATCGGATACGAAGTAATTCTCAAGTCGTTGATGGATATAAAGAACATTCCGAATGCTGTAACTATAATATATGGATCTCCCAAAATTCTTGCCTACTACAAAAAGAATCTAGGAAATAATGTCAATACTACGACAATTAATTCGGCGGATGAAGCCAAGAATATGGGTATTTATGTAATAAACTGCAATAGCGAGGATGTTCGTGTCGAGGCCGGCAAGTCGAATGAGATGGCTGGGTTAGCTTCATTTCAAGCATTGGAAAAGGCTGTAAGTGACTTGAAAAACAATGAAATTGACATCCTTGTTACTGGACCGATAAATAAATGGAATATCCAGTCCGCTGGTTTTAATTTCCCGGGACATACCGAATATTTGGCGCAGCAATTTAATGCCGACAAGTGTTTGATGCTCATGTGCAGCGAGGCTTTAAGAGTAGGTGTTGTGACAGGACATATTCCAATATCAGAAGTTTCGAAGTCTCTCTCTAAGGAATTGATACTTGAAAAATTGGAAATACTCAACGAATCGCTAAGACGTGACTTTGTTGTGACAAAACCGCGTATAGCAGTGCTTGGTCTGAATCCTCATTGTGGTGATCACGGTGTAATAGGCAGCGAGGAGGAAAATATTATAATTCCGGCTATCAACGAGGCGCGCGGTAAAGATATCCTTGCTTTCGGACCTTATTCTGCTGATGGATTTTTCGGAACAGGTGACTTCAAGAAATTTGATGCTGTTCTTGCCATGTATCACGATCAGGGACTTGCACCTTTCAAGGCGTTGACTTTCGACGATGGCGTTAACTATACGGCTGGTTTGCCGATAGTTCGCACCTCGCCAGCACACGGCACTGCATACGAAATTGCGGGAAAGAATCAGGCCAACTACTTGCCTATGTGCAACGCAATACGAATGGCTGTTGACATTTACAACAACCGCAGAAGTCTTGTCGACCTTGAGGAATCTCGCCACAATGTTGACGCTTATAATATTAATGAAATAAACACGGTTGACGAATAACCGAAAAAGCAGAATAAAATGAGCTTATACACAAAACAGGATGCCCTTGATTATCATAGCCAAGGCAGAAAAGGAAAGATAGAGGTTGTATCGACAAAGGATTTCCGTACACAGAAGGATTTGTCGCTTGCATATACGCCGGGTGTGGCCGAGCCATGTCTCGAAATAAAGGACGATGTGCAGAAGGTTTATGACTATACGGCGAAGGGAAACCTTGTTGCAGTAGTCAGCAATGGAACAGCTGTACTTGGTTTGGGTGACATTGGTCCCGAAGCAGGAAAACCTGTCATGGAAGGCAAGGGCTTGCTTTTCAAATCGTTTGCCGATGTTGATGTTTTCGATATTGAAATCAACGAGAAAGATCCGCAGAAAGTAGTGGAGATCGTGAAGGCGCTGGAACCTACTTTTGGCGGTATAAACCTCGAAGATATAAAGGCTCCGGAATGTTTCTACATTGAAACCGAGCTGAAGAAACAGATGAATATTCCTGTTTTTCATGATGACCAGCATGGTACTGCAATAATTTCTGGTGCCGCTTTGCTCAATGCCTTGAAGATTGCAGGTAAGAAAATTGATGAGGTTAAAGTTGTGTTCAATGGGGCAGGTGCAGCAGGTATAAGTTGTGCCCGTTTGTTCTGTACACTTGGTGTAAGACGTGAAAATATAGTACTTTGTGACAGTAAGGGCGTTGTGAGAGCCGACAATCCAAAGCTTACTGAACAGAAGAGGGAGTTTGCGACTACGCGCGATTTGCATACTTTGGCCGAGGCTATGGTCGGCGCCGATGTTTTTGCTGGCGTTTCGGTAGGTAATGTGGTTAGCAAGGAAATGATGAAGACTATGGCAAAAGATCCCGTTGTGTTCGCAATGGCAAATCCAACTCCCGAAATATCATACGAAGACGCAAAGGAATCGCGCCCAGATGTTATAATTGCAACAGGCAGAAGCGATTATCCGAATCAGGTTAACAATGTGCTTGGATTTCCGTTCATTTTCCGTGGCGCGTTGGATGTATGTGCAACCCAGATAAACGAGGAAATGAAGATTGCCGCTTCCCATGCTTTGGCAGAGCTTGCTCTCGAACCTGTGCCAGACTATGTTTGCGAGGCATACAATGTGGATAAGATAGAGTTCGGTCGTGAATACATAATTCCTAAGCCTCTGGATTTGCGCGTAATTGAATGTGTTGCGCCTGCTGTTGCAAAAGCTGCTATGGAAAGTGGTGTTGCCCGTCGTAATATTACCGACTGGGAAGAATACAAGTTGCAACTTCGCGCACGTGTAAGAAGGGTACACGAAAACTACGCAAAAACAAGGTAGCTTGCTGTTGTTTTGTGTTGTTGCTTCATTGATGTATTATTCATTGGAGTATTTCTTATATGGTTATTGTGCATTAGATTCTTATTCGCATTAGATAGGAGAGAGTTTTGTTTTTCTGCAATTTTGTCATGTTTTTTACGATGGCAGAATTTTTGAAAACAAGAGTTAGTTTTTATTTTTAATGATATGGAAATGGATAACAAACCGGAAGATAAGATTGTTGAAGAATCAACAGAAAATGTTGAAAATAAAGAAGTAGAAGCAGGCAAGGAAAACGAGCCTCAGACTTTAGAAACCGAGAAGGTGGAAAAGAAAGAACAGGAAAGTGGCAAGAAAAAAAAGTCGCGGTTCGGATTTTCTGACAGAAAATTGAAGGAAGAATTGGCAGAGGCTAACAGCAAGCTCGAAGAGCTTCAGGACAAGTATATGCGTCAGGTGGCAGAGTTCAGCAACTATAAGAAGCGTACAGCCAAGGAAAAACTCGAAATTCGCGAGAGTGTAAAGGCTTCGATGCTTCACGATTTCCTGCCGGTAATTGACGATATTGACCGCGCTATGGAACATTTGGAGACTGCCGATATGGAATCTACCAAGGAAGGTGTAAAACTTATATACCAGAAGTTTATGGATTATCTAAGGTCGCAGGACTTGACAGAAATTCAGGCTATGGGCGAGGATTTTAACACCGATTTCCATGAGGCTGTCACGCAGTTCCCTGTCGAGGATGAATCTAAGAAGGGTAAAGTTATTGATGTGGTTCAGAAAGGCTACAAGATTAACGACAAGGTTGTTCGCTATTCGAAGGTTGTCGTAGGTCAGTAGGAGGTTTTTATATGGAAAAGAGAGATTATTATGAAGTGCTAGGTGTCGCTAAAAATGCGACTACCGAAGATATAAAGAAGGCATACCGTAAACTTGCGTTGAAGTATCATCCCGACCGCAATCCGGGCGATAAGGATGCCGAGGAGAAATTTAAGGAGGCTGCCGAAGCTTATTCTGTGCTTAGCGACCCTGATAAAAAAGCTCGTTACGACCAGTTTGGTTTCGCGGGAATGAATGGCGGTGCAAGTGGAGGGTTCGGTGGTGGATTCGCCGATTTCGACCTTAATGATGTCCTCAATAGCGTATTTGGTCGAGGTTTTAACTTTGGCGGAAGCGGAGGCTTCAGTAGTTTCTTCGGTGGTGGAGGTCGCAGTGGTGGTAGACGAGCGGTAAATCGTGGTACAAATCTGCGTGTTACTGTAAAACTTACGCTTGATGAGATTGCTAACGGCACTACTAAGAAAATAAAAGTTAAGAAATATGTGCCTTGTTCGGCTTGCCACGGAACTGGCGAGAAGGACGGCAATTCGAGTTCTACATGTCCTACATGCAACGGTCGTGGCGTGCAGACGCGCGTAATGCATACAATGCTAGGACAGATGCAGACAAGTTCAACCTGTTCTACCTGTGGCGGGTTCGGTAAGGTTATAAAGGAAAAGTGTACTTCGTGTTATGGCGAGGGTATCGTTTCGGGCGAGGAAACCATTGAACTTAAGATTCCAGCAGGAGTATATGAGGGAATGCAACTTTCGATGGATGGAAAGGGAAATGCTGCTCGTCATGGTGGTGTAAATGGCGACTTGCTTATTGCAATTCAGGAAATCGAGCATCCCGAACTAAAGAGAGATGGAATAGACCTTATTTACAATTTGTATATAAGTATTCCAGATGCAATATGTGGATGTAGTGCCGAAATACCTACTATTGGCAACAAGGTGAAGATTAAGGTGGATTCAGGAACGCAGTCGGGCAAGATTTTGCGTCTAAAAGGTAAGGGATTGCCTGATATAAACGGCTATGGCCACGGAGATTTGCTCGTAAGGATTAATGTTTTCATTCCTAATGAAGTGTCCAAGGATGATAAAAAAATACTCGAGTTGATGCGCGAATCCGAATCTTTTAACCCAAATAGCAAGCGAAACGAATCGTTTTTCTCCAAACTGAAAAGTGCGTTTCGTAATATTATTTAGTCTTGTTGTTTGTTTAAGCTTGTTTTACGTATTATATTTAAAAACTTTTTGACAGGAATACAATAAAAAATATTCGTTTGCGTTTTATGAAAGTTTTTAAACTTTATGTATTTTTGCAACAAAATATTCTGATATGATAAGAAGAATTTCGTTTCTTATAGCTACGTTTGTTTTCGCAAGCATAGTAAGTTATTCGCAGACAAATAGTGATGGAACAACTATTGATGGTCGTGATGCTCCGAATACAATTTCTACGGCAGTGTCTTTTTTGACGATTGCTCCGGATACAAGGTCTGGCGCGCTTGGTGATGCTGGTGTCGCAACAACTCCTGACGGAAACTCGCAGCACTGGAATCCGGCTAAATATGTTTTTATTGATAATGACTTTGGTGTTTCGATGTCATATACGCCGTGGTTGCGCAAGTTGGTTGGTGATATGAACCTTGCGTATTTGTCGGGGTATTATAAGTTCAACGCACAGAATGCGATAGGTGCATCGTTGTTATATTTTGACCTCGGAAGTATGACGTTTAAGGATATAAACAACGTCACGATAATGAATTTCCGTCCTCGTGAATTTTCGTTGGACTTGTCGTATGCACGTTTGCTCGCTAAGAATTTTTCTGGATCTGTTGCTATGAGGTTTATATATAGCAATCTTACTGGCGGTCAGGATGTAGGTAATGGCGTTTCGTCGAAAGCAGGTACGTCGGTTGCTGCCGATGTCGCTTTCTACTATAAGAATGATGACATTATGACAGGTAATATGAATTCGTCTGTGATGTGGGGATTGAATATTTCGAACATCGGTTCAAAGATTTCGTATACATCTAATGAAAAACGCGATTTTATACCGACAAATTTCCGCACAGGTATAGGTTATAAGTTGAGTTTTGACGATAATAACGACTTGTTATTCACATGCGATTTCAATAAGTTGCTTGTTCCGTCGTCACCGACTTATTATCAGGCAGGAGAAGTGTTGCCAAGTGGTGATACTGTAATATCCGGTGGAGATCAGTACATAAAGTACGGAAAGGATCCTAATATTTCTGTTCCTGCTGCCTTGTTTACTTCATGGTGGGATGCCCCAGGAGATGCAACACCATTTGTTCATAATGGAAAACCTTCACGTTTCCGTGAAGAGCTTGCTGAGATAACTTTGTCGCTCGGACTGGAATATTGCTATGCAAAACAGTTTGCAGTAAGAATCGGATATTTCCACGAACATGCATACAAGGGAAATCGTAAGTATTTCACCGTTGGTGCAGGATTGAGACTTAAGGTTTTCGGACTTGATTTCGCATACCTTATCCCGACAATGAGCGGTGGTACAAGTCCGTTGCAGAATACGCTTAGATTTACATTGTCGTTTGACTTTGGCGGATCGGCCAAGGAGCAGCGTGATGCAAAGAAGGCAGAAAAAGAAGCAAGAAAATCGTAATGTACAGGATAGGAATAGGTTACGATGTTCATAAACTAAAGGATGGTTTGGATTTCTTCCTCGGAGGAATCCAAATTCCTTATAATAGGGGGTGTGTGGCACATTCAGATGGCGACGTGCTTATACATGCCATTTGCGATGCATTGCTTGGCGCTGCTAATTTGCGTGACATAGGATATCATTTTCCCGATAGTGATCCAAAATACAAGGGCATTGATAGCAAATTGCTCCTCAAGGAAACATATCGCCTTGTAAAAGAACGTGGTTATGAGATTGGCAATATCGATTCGGTTGTCTCGTTGCAGAAGCCCAAGATAAAGCCTTTTGTTCCCGAAATGCAGAAAACTCTTGCCGCGTTGCTCGAGATTGATGAATCACAGATTTCTGTAAAGGCAACAACTACAGAAGGTCTTGGATTTGAAGGTCGGGAGGAGGGAATTAGTGCTCAGGCTGTGGCATTGATAAGGAAAGTGGATCGTTGATAATAAGCAAAATCTTAATTGTTGGGGGCAGCCGACATATCGTGTGGAGTTATACGATAAGAATATCCTATCATACGTAAAGTGAAATAATTATCTTTTTTTTACATTCCGCTCCAGCCGCGTGGCTTTTACTTTTTTATTCGCCACTACAATTGATTTTCAGCGGTGCTCATGATTGTCTTTGGACAATTGTTGGCAAAAAAGTAAACAAAAAACCATGTCCGCTGAGTCTGCTTCGCTAAAAATCGGTTTCGGTATGCTAAAACGCATTAACTTGATTCCGCCCTGCTCCATCTTCGAACAGAATGCCTTTTTACGCATCCCTCTGTCGATTTTCTTAACGCTCACCAGCCAAGGCGGCAATAAAGGTATCGCCGAAGGCGATGAGTAAAAAAACAAAATCCGTCTTCGAGAAATTCCGTTTTTTGCATTGCCAACATAATTTGCAGTGAATCCTCAGCAACGAAAAAAGGGATACGACTTGCATCCCTTTCTTTATGTCAAGCTAGCTGTAGTTTTGTTACTCCTGTAGTCTGCATACAGGACGGATTGCCAGTCCGTTGCAGCGATCTTGGTTGTTTTCAACTGAACAATTGTCCTCTGTGAAGTTAAGGCTCCATGCTCTGCCCGGAGTAGTAGTGTTGAGCGAGCTAGTCCAGTATCTTCCGTATAAACCTTCGCCGGCTGTATCATCGTCACCTACGAAGGATCCGTTGGCTGTTAGGAAAATCGAGTTGCCGTTAGGTCCTGTAAAGAGTTTTCCGTTGAATCCGCGACTGGTAGTCCATGTTATCGTGCAGTTGTCTATCAACTCCTGCATTTCTTCCTTGGTCGGAATGCGCCAGCCTTCGCCCCATTTTGCTGTAGCAGCATCATCGGATGCCTCAATGGTTGTAAGGTCGTCGGTGTATCCGTCGAAGCCGAGTGCGGCATTGTTGCAATATTTGGACAATTGAGGGTCTGTGTACGACTCACCGCCAATCGAATATTTGTAGTATGGGAATGTGTAGTTATAATCTTCGTTTGGTTCTGTTTCTGCCCAAGCAATGTATAAGCCGTAACTTTCAGGGAGTCTTGTGTTAATGTTACTGTCGGCCCAAAGCAATCCGCTCGGTAAACCAAGGTCAACGTAAACACGACCGTTCAGTTTGTTGGGATTTTCCCACTGTGCATAAAGTACCATGTCGGCTGAAACCGTGATTTGCTGCTCATCGGTATAGGCTATTCCGCTACCGTCCGGGGTGGTATTCCATCCCTTAAACTCGTATCCTTCGCGAGTAAATTTGTTTGCTGTCAATGCTTTGGTCTCGCCTTCGGTGAATTTCTGTTCTGTCATTGTTCCCGTGCCACCGTTGGAATCAAAACTTACTGTGTAGGTTGTGGTGCTTTCCTTGCATCCGTTTATCACTAACATTCCCATTATGGAAATAACTGCGATAATTAAAAAAATACTTTTCTTCATGTGTATAAAATTTAAAATACTATCAGACTAATTGTGTTGTGAAAATTTGTTAGTGCAAAATTAAGAAATTCGCTGAATCGATGAAAAAATAATTTGGAGAGTTTACTATTATTCCATGGTTCTTTCATTTATACAATGTTGTTGCTTATGATACAAATAGTTAGCATTTGAGTAAATCTGCAGGCTGAGCTCGCTTAAGCTAAGGAGATGAAATGATATAATTTGTATTAACCTTACCCTTCGATACTTCGACAGGCTCAGCATGCGAAGCTCAGGGGGCTAAAATGAAAGAGCTGTGATATTTTATTGCCAAACATCAAAAAAAATCAATGTAATTCGTAATAAAGTGGTAACTTTGCACCTTTAAAATATAAAGAAAATAGATTATGAGTTTAATTAGTTTTTTATCTAAGATGTTCGGTACCAAGTCGCAACGTGACTTGAGGGTACTGACACCGATACTTCAAGAAGTGCTAGCTTTGGAAAATGAATTTCTTGCTTTGTCGAATGATGAACTGAGAGCTCGCACTTTAGAATTGAGAAAAGGCATTCGCGAACATATAAGTGCAGAAGAAAACCAGATTGCAGAATTGAGGGACAAGGCTCAGGGACTTGACATCTGGGAACGTGAAGATGTGTTCAACGAGATTGACAAGATAGAGGAGAAGATTGACAAGAAAATTGAAGAGCATTTGATGACTATTCTCCCACAGGCATTTTCGATACTGAAGGAAACAGCCCGCAGGTTCAAGGAAAATACCGAGGTTGTTGTTACTGCTTCCGACTTTGATAAGGATCTTGCTGCTGCAAACGACTTTGTGACGATAAATGGCGACAAGGCAATATGGAAAAACTCTTGGGTTGCTGGTGGAAACATGGTCACATGGGATATGGTTCACTACGATGTCCAGATTATTGGTGGTATTGTGTTGCATCAGGGAAAGATTGCCGAAATGGCTACGGGTGAAGGTAAAACCCTCGTTGCAACTTTGCCAGTATTCCTTAATGCATTGACAGGTAGAGGCGTACATGTTGTAACTGTTAACGACTATCTTGCAAAACGTGACTCCGAATGGATGGGACCTCTGTATATGTTCCACGGTCTTTCGGTGGATTGCATCGACAAGCATGAGCCAAACAGCGAGGCACGCCGCAAAGCATACGCTTCGGATATTACTTTCGGAACAAACAACGAGTTTGGTTTCGATTATTTGCGTGACAATATGGCTCTTTCTCCATCGGATTTGGTTCAGCGCAAGCACAATTATGCAATAGTTGACGAGGTCGACTCGGTGCTTATCGATGATGCCCGTACTCCTTTGATTATTTCTGGACCTACACCCAAGGGCGACGATCAGCTGTTCGACGACTTGAAACCACAGGTTCAACAACTTGTTGCAGCACAGAAGGAGTTGTTCAACAGAATTTTTATTGAAGCAAAGAAACTTATTTCCGAAGGCAACCAGAAGGATGGCGGTTTCAAACTGTTGCAGGCATTCAAGGCTCTGCCTAAGAACAAGGCTCTCATAAAGTTCCTGTCGGAGCAGGGTATGAAGGCTTTGTTGCAGAAGACCGAGAATTACTACATGCAGGACAATAACAAGATGATGCACATTGCAACCGATGATTTGTATTTTGTTATTGACGAGAAACTCAATTCGGTTGACTTGACAGATAAGGGGTTCGATTTGCTTGCTACATCTACTTCCGATCCCAATTTCTTTGTAATGCCTGATATTGGTGTTGCTCTTGCCGACCTCGAAAAGGAAGATTTGCCAGCTCATGATAAATTGCAGAAAAAAGACGAAATAATCCGTGACTATTCAATAAAGTCTGAACGCATTCATACTATCAACCAGTTGCTTAAGGCTTATACAATGTTTGAGAAGGATGTGGATTATGTAATTATAGATAACAAGGTTAAGATTGTTGACGAGCAGACAGGTCGTATTATGGAAGGTCGCCGTTGGTCGGATGGTTTGCATCAGGCAGTTGAATCGAAGGAAAACGTTAAGGTTGAGGCCGCTACGCAAACCTACGCAACAATCACCTTGCAGAACTATTTCAGGATGTATCACAAGCTTTCGGGTATGACCGGTACGGCAGAAACCGAGGCTGGTGAATTCTGGGACATCTACAAGCTTGATGTTGTAACAATTCCTACCAACAAGCCAGTAATCAGAAACGATTATGATGATCTTATCTACAAGACAACTAAAGAAAAATACTCAGCCGTAATTGATGAAATTGAAAGGTTGGTTTCAGTTGGACGTCCGGTGCTTGTAGGTACTACATCGGTAGAAATATCGGAATTGTTGAGCAAGATCCTTACTCGCAAGGGAATAAAGCATAATGTGTTGAATGCAAAGTTGCACAAACGCGAGGCCGACATAGTTGCCGAGGCTGGTCAGTCGAGTACTGTAACCATTGCAACCAACATGGCAGGTCGTGGTACCGATATTAAGTTGTCGCCCGAAGTTCGCGAGGCAGGCGGTTTGGCAATTATTGGTACTGAGCGTCACGAGTCTCGTCGTGTTGACCGTCAGTTGCGTGGTCGTGCTGGTCGTCAGGGAGACCCGGGATCTTCGCAGTTCTTTGTATCGCTCGAGGATAACCTTATGCGTCTGTTCGGTTCTGACAGAATTGCATCAATTATGGATAGGATGGGACATAAGGAAGGTGAAGCTATACAACATTCCATGATATCGAAGTCTATCGAGCGTGCTCAGAAAAAGGTTGAGGAAAACAACTTTGGTATTCGTAAGCACTTGCTCGAATACGACGACGTGATGAATGCTCAGCGTACTGTAATCTACAAGAAACGCCGCAATGCTCTCGACGGTGAGCGCCTTGGAGCCGACATTGCAAATATGATGAACGATGTCTGTGTATCGTTGGTTGAAGAATGTTATGGAAACTATTCGTTTGAAGAGTTTAAGTTTGAAGTTTTCAAGGCTTTGTCAATCGACATTGATATTGATGAAAGCAAGTTCAATAGTATGTCGCGCAACGATCTTGTTGACTATCTGTACGAAACTTTACGAGAAACTCACAAACGCAAGGCTCAGCAGATTGCAGACGAGGCATATCCGACTATAAAGTATGTTTACGAACAGAAGGCTGGAATGTACAAGAATATCATTGTTCCTATTACAGATGGCGTTAAGCAGTACAATGTTGTGGTGAACTTGGAGAAGGCATACCAGACCAAGGGCGAGGAAATTGTTCATGCATACGACAAGACAGCAGTTTTGCGTAATATTGACGAATCGTGGAAGGAACACCTGCGCGAGATGGACGATTTGCGTCAGTCGGTTCGTGCAGCTTCCTACGAGCAGAAAGATCCGTTGTTGATATACAAGCTCGAATCGTACAATATTTTCAAGGAGATGCTTGACAAGACCAACCGTTCGATCATTTCGATACTTATGAAGGCTTATATTCCAAAGTCTGATCCGGATGAGGTTAAGGAGGCTCGTCAGCCGCGTCAAAAGTTGGATACTAGCCGTATGCGCACTGGCCGTGAAGAAATTGGCAGCAACCGTCCGCAGTACAACGATCCGAGTGCAGGCAAGCAGAAGAATGAGCCAGTACGCGTGGAGAAGAAGGTTGGCAGAAACGATCCTTGTCCTTGCGGAAGCGGCAAAAAGTTCAAGAATTGCCATGGTGCCATGATGCCGGACGGTGAATAATTTATTTGATGTTCTGTGATGACGTTGCTTGTAACGTCAAAAAATAGCTAATAATAATATATGGTGATGCGAAATCCGTGTCACCATTTTTTTTGAATTGCAATGTTGTCCAATGTTGTCAAGGTTGTCTTCTTTTATCAAAGACAACTAGGACAACAAATAAAAAACTATTGTTGTCCGCTAAAAATAGGAATGGTACATGTAATTGAAACATTATCAAATCTTTATGTGACAATATGAATAAGGGGCTCGTCATTTACTTGCTTCGCTGCGTGAGCTAAAGGTTCGAAAACCTGATTGAACCAGCGATACGGAACGGGGAGCTGTGTGAAATCGGTTGTCCGGAATCTGCTAACGTATTATTGTAGAACAGATTCCGTACAAACAGGCTCACACGACACGTTCCTTAGTCGGTTCGCTTTGTTTTACGGAATGACCCAAAAGGGGTTAGCGGACACTAATAATAAAAAACTCTTCATTACTTGTTTTGCTGCGTGAGCTAAAGGTTTATGAATGAAATCATTAAAAAATATTCATCAAAATACTGATAGAAAATCGTGCACCATGAATCTATATAATAAAAAACACAGATTTATTAATTAAAAAACAACAGAGATGAAAAAGACAGCTTTATTATTTGTATTCCTACTTGGAATAATGACGGTAACTGGTTTTGCACAGGATAAGGATGCTTCGGAATACATGGCATTGGCAGAAAAAGGCGATGCCGATGCACAATTTAATCTAGGCAGATGCTATGCAAAAGAGGAAAATTACACAGAAGCGGTAAAATGGTATATGAAAGCTGCGAAGCAAAATCATGCTGATGCACAATGGAGATTAGGCAATTACTACTATAATGGATGGGCAGAACCAGAAGTGCCACAGGATTATGCAGAAGCGGCAAAATGGTATAGGAAAGCTGCTGAACAAAACCATGCTGATGCGCAATGTAACTTGGGAATTTGTTATGAGTATGGCTATGGCGTTCCACAAAATTATGAAGAAGCAGTAAAATGGTATATAAAAGCAGCGGAACAAGGGATTGCCAATGCGCAAAATAACTTGGGTGTGTGCTATTATTGGGGCTATGGCGTTCCACAAGACTACGAAGAAGCAGTAAAGTGGTACATAAAAGCTGCGGAAAAAGAGTTTGCGGAAGCACAAAATAACTTGGGAGTTTGCTATCACCATGGAAATGGTGTTCAACAGGATTATGCTGAAGCTTTTAAATGGTACAGAAAAGCCGCTGAAAATGGAAGTACAATTGCAATGATAAATATTGGAGATATGTATCGTGATGGTAATTCATATGAAGACTATAAAAAAGCAGAAAGCTATTACATGAAAGCAGTCAACAAGGGAAGCTCAGATGCGATGATAAAGATGGGTGATTTGTATTTATACAATTACGATGATTTTAATGATTTTGAAGATAAATCTTGGCAAGATTGCTTTAGCAAGGCAATTACGTGGTACAAATTGGCTATAGAACAAAATAATCCAGATGGCATCACATCTTTAGCTAGACTGTTTGATGAATACTACCTAGAATTAGGCGATAAGCTTACCATAGATGGAGTTTTCCATGAATATAATAGTCTCAATGATGTATACCCTTATGCTAAAGATACTTTGCGTCCATGCGTTGATGAATTGTGGCTTAGTGCAGCGCAAAAAGGTTCTGCAGAAGCTCAAGCTGTAATAGGATTCAAGAAATTTGTCGAGAAAAATTTTGATGAGGCAATGGAATGGTATATAAAAGCAAAGGAAAATGGAGCGACTTGTGTATATCGCCGTATCAATGTAATACTTCCTATAGACATTGCTATTATGCTTTGTGACCATTTCAAGAAGCATAGTTTCGAATACGATTTTTATTTTGCCGATAAGAAACCTGATTTGGATTTGTTTAGTAATCATTTTAACGGGTGGCAAATATATGTATTTCCGGGTACAGGTTGGTCAGATGTTTCATATTATGATCAAAGTAGTGATCATATTTATGTCACAGTCACTAAAAACGACAAGTTTGGCCTTATAAAACTTTCGAAAGATGGCAAACTTTTGGAAAAGACTCCAATAATTTATGATAGTTATTTCTATTACTACGATGATGATGAAAATGACAAATTCCATACTGAACTTAATGGACAAGACGTAAAATTCGATTTATAAATTACAATTGTTTTAGCAAAAGGGATTTTATTTTGTGCATATTGAATTTGTGAGTTTATCGCAAAAAATGATGAAAAAATCAAAAATACTGATAGAAAATTGTGCACAATGAATCTATATGATAAAAAACACAGATTTATTAATTAAAAAATAACAGAGATGAAAAGGACAACTTTATTATTTGTATTCCTACTTGGAATAATGACGGTAACCTGCTTTGCACAGGATAAGGATGCTTCTGAATACATGGCATTGGCAAAAAAAGGCGATGCTGACGCGCAAGCAGAATTGGGATTGTGCTATTATGAAGGCAAAGGTGTAGATAAGAATTACGACGAGGCTGTAAAGTGGTACAGATTGGCAGTAGAGCCAGGTAATGAAAAAGCACAAAATCGGTTGGGTAATTGTTACTATTATGGTAATGGTGTGGAACAAGATTATGTTGAAGCTGTAAAATGGTTCAGAATGGCTGCTGAACAAGAGTATGCGGAAGCGCAAAATAACTTGGGATTTTGCTATCATCGTGGATATGGCGTTCCTCAGAATTACACTGAAGCAGTAAAATGGTTCAGAATGGCTGCTGAACAAGGGTATGCGAGTGCGCAATATAACTTAGGAGTTTGCTATAAATTTGCTAATGGTGTGCCACAAGATTATGTTGAAGCAGTAAAGTGGTATACCAAAGCTGCTGAACAAAACCAGGCTGATGCGCAAAACAACTTGGGAGTTTGCTATAGAAATGGATATGGCGTCCCACAGAATTATGCCGAAGCATTTAAATGGTACACAAAAGCCGCAGAAAATGGTAGTACAGATGCAATGATGAATATTGGAGATATGTATCGGGATGGTACTTTTGTTGAGCAGGACTATAAAAAAGCTGAAAGCTATTATATGAAGGCAGTAAACAAAGGAAGTTCCGATGCTATGATAAAGATGGGAGATTTATGTAGATATTATAAAATAGAAAGTAGGCAAGCAAAAGAATGGTACAATTTAGCTATAGAACAAGGCAATCCAGATGCTATAGCGGCTTTGGCTGACATGTATGATAGTGATTTGGGATATTATGATACAAATGATACATTAAAGCAATATACAGAACGGTTGTGGCAAAATGCAGCAGACAAAGGTTCTGCACGAGCTCAGGCAATAATAGGATTCAAGTGTTTCCTTGAAAAAAACTTTGATAAAGCAATGGAATGGTATGCCAAAGCAAAGAAAAATGGCGCGACGTATGTGTGGCGTGTAGTTAATGTAAACTTACCTATTGATATGGCTATTATGTTGTGTGAACATTTTAAAAACCATTCTGCAGAATACAATTTTTATTTTCGCATTGATCACTGGTTTGATGAAGCTAGTTGCTATGGATGGCTTGTTGATGTATTCCCTTGTAATGTATTTGGGCCAGATGGATTTTTTGGTTCTTACGTTCCCAAAGATTACGTTTATGTTGCCATAACTAAAAACGATAAGATTGGCTTAATTAAGCTTACAAAGGACGGCAAACTTTTGGAAAAAACGCCAATAATTTATGATATGGATTATGGTTTTTATTATTATGAGGATGACGAAAATGGCAAATTCCATACATGGTTTAATGGACAAGAAGTAAAATTCGATTTATAATTTTGTGTTTTGTTAAGACATTGGCTTTGGGATAAAGCAGGTTTTTAAATACGTTTTAAGCCCGTGACATATATATGTTCCGGGCTTTTTTACGATATTCTTTCTACTATGTCTTTGGCAATTCTTTTGTAAATGCCATGTTCGCCAAGTTTTTCGTATAGTTCTTTGTAGTCGTTTTTTATGAAATCGCGTTTTTCCCCGCCTTCGATTATTAGTTGGAGCTCGTTGCTGGCATTTTGTACTGTAAGATCATTTTGAATGAGTTCGCGTATGCTTGGCTTGTCTAATATCAGGTTTACCAGCGATATGTATTTTACTCCTGAGAATCTTGAAACTTGCCGCGCAATGAACACTGAAAAGGCGTCGGCCTTATAGCATACTACTTGTGGAACTCCGAATAGCGCTGCTTCGAGTGTGGCTGTGCCGGATGTTACAAGCCCCGCTTCGGCATGAGCAAGAATCTCGTAAGTACTGTTGAAAAGAAGTTTTATGTTTTCTGGCTTTGATGTCAAAAATTGGTTGTAAAAATCCTCGCTTATGGCAGGTGCTCCTGTAATTAGGAATTGGTATTGAGGAAAATTGCGTGCAGTTTCGACCATTATGGGCAGCATTCGGCTAATTTCTTGACGGCGGCTACCAGCCATTGTGGCAATTATCGGCTTGTCGGGAAGATTGTGCATTTGCCTGAATTCTTCAATGCTTTTCGCCTTGTATGATGCTACAACATCTACTAGGGGATGTCCAAAATATTCAACGTCGATGTTATATTTTGCATAAAAAGCCTTTTCGAAAGGAAGTATGGTGTACATTCGGTCGGTGTAGTCGCGAACCTTGTAAACGCGGTTCGATTTCCATGCCCACACGTTGGGAGAAATGAAATACAGAACCTTATAGCCATTCTTTTTTGCCCATTTTGCTATGCGGAAATTGAATCCGGGATAATCGACAAGCACCAAGGCATCAGGTTTGAACTTGCTTATCTGCTGTTTTGCAAGCTTTATGTTTGCAAATATTGTTGGCAAGTTTTTGGCAACCTCGACAAAGCCCATGAATGCCAAGTCTTTGATGTGCTTGTGTATTAATACTCCTTGAGCCGATATAAGGTCGCCTCCCCAGCCTTCGATTGTGGCTTCGGGGTCGGCATTTCTTATCTGCTCCACTAGAAACGATCCGTGCAGGTCGCCCGATGCTTCGCCGGCTATTACGAAGTACCTCATTTCATGAATGTAAGGACAACAAATGCCAGAGTATATAAAAGAAGCGAATATACTAAACCTTTGATGGCATACCAGTGGTCTGTTTTCTTGAAAATAAAGTATGGAATAAGGTTAGAGAAAACGCACATGCTGGGAGGTAGGATGTTTTTGGTTTCGATAAACCTGTTGATGAAATCAACGAATCCCCATCCGTGCATGCAATGTTCTATTAGCCAATATATAACAAACGTTATTATAGGTACAATGATTCCAATCAGCAACCCGACTACCGGATTGTTGAATCTTTTTATCATATTTGGTCTTGCTTCCATATTATAAATTCCATTTTTTTAGTTCGTCAATCATTTTATATTCGGTAAAATCGGCGCGTACGGGAACGATAGCTGCATAATTTCCAGCAATAGCATTTTCGTCGCAGTCGGGATTTTCCGGTTCCATGTTAACCAGATGTCCGCGCTGATAGTATGCTAAATTCCCAAATCTGTCGCGTGTTTCCTCAAAATCTTCAAACCAGTAGCTTTTTGTCTGGGTGCATATTTTGAAGCCTTTGAATTCTTCGGGTGTTGTGACAGGATAGTTTATATTTAGGCTGACCTGATTGGGTAGTCCGTGTTCGATTACTTTTTCAATAATGGCGGGTGCCGTCTTTTCTATCGTTTCGAAGTCGGCATCAAGGTCGTGGGTTACTATTGATAGTCCTATCGATGGAATTCCGTATAGGGAAGCTTCTATTGCGGCTCCCATTGTGCCGGAATAAACTGCACTGATTGCGGTATTAGAGCCGTGGTTAATGCCCGAAAGCATGAGGTCGGGTTTGCGATCTAGGATTTTTGTAAGAGCTCCTTTTACGCAGTCAACTGGAGTTCCTAAAAGGACATATTTGTCAAGGTTCTTGCTACTATGTCTTATTTCGAATCGGATAGGGGAGGTGAGCGATACAGAATGAGATTTTCCCGATTGTGGAGTAGCCGGGGCAACTACTACTATTTTTCCGTATGGCTGAGCTATGCGGATAAGCGTATCAAGACCCTTTGCTGTTATTCCATCGTCGTTTGATATGAGTATAAGTCGGTCGTTCATAGTAGATTGTTCGCTTTTGAAACGTTTTGTTTATGACGCGCAAATTTACACTTTTTTTGATACAATTTGGAAATCAAGCTATGCTATATTTCTTTCTTTTTTGATCCTTTCGTATGCTTCGTTTATAGCTTGGAATTTCTCGGTTGCCTTGCGAGTGACTTCTTCTCCCATGCCGGCAACTTTGTCGGGATGATGTTTCATCGCCATCTTCTTGTATGCTTTCTTTATTTCTTCGTTTGTTGCATCCTTTGTAATGCCAAGTATTTCGTAGTCGGAGTCTTTGCCTACAACAATGAACATGGATTTTATTGAGTTGAAGTCGTATTCGCTGATGCCGATTCCGAATGCAATGCGTTTTAGAACATTAAGCTCTTCCTTTACAATTTCGTTGTCGGCGTTGGCAATTCCAAAGAGGTAGTGCAGAAGTTGGAGTTTGAGCGAGTTGTTCATGTTGTACCTTATCTGGCGGCAAACATCATCGAGAGGAATGTCGGTTTCGAGCATGTGTTTAAGAATTTGCAATGCCTCGAGAGTTTTATCCTTGCCAAAATTCTGGACAAGGAATCCTTTTACGTATTCGAGCTCGCTTTTCTTTACTACGTTGTCGGCTTTCATTACTGCTGCCGAAAGTGTGAGCAGCACTACAACGAAATCGCCTTGTTCGGTATGCCTTGTACGGTTTGCGTAGCTTTGTGTGTTTTCAGAAATGTCGATTGAACTAAGTCCGTCGATAGCCGAGCCTATAAGAAAGCCGACAAGTCCGCCAATAGGACCTGTAAGAACCCAAGTTAAACCGCCAAGTATCCATTTCCATTTTCCCATGTGTCATTTGTTTAGATCGTTAATAAATTTTTCTGCTTGTTCTATCAGAGAGTGATTTCTGTCGTTGATGAATATGTAGTCGCATCGGTCGCGTCCAGAATTCTTCTTTTGGATATTAATTTTGTTGATAGCAGTTTGTTCTGATACATTGTCCCTTTTGCATATACGCTTAATAATTATGTCTTCCGGAGCTTCTACATATATTGTGCAGTTGAGGATGTCGTTTATTTTCGCTTCAAATAATATTGCAGATTCTATTGCTGCAAATGTTGTGTTGGTATGTTTCCGCCATTCTACAAAATCCCTTTTTACTGCAGGGTGTACAATGGAATTGACCAGTTGCCTGTTGCTTTCGTTACAGAATATTATCTCACGCAGGTAATCCTTGTTTATTTTCCCGTTGGTGTAAGTGTTTGTGCCAAAATTGAGAATGAGTGAATCTTTTACTTGCAAATCTTTTTCCATCAGCAGTTTGGCATTTGTGTCGGCATCGTATACAGGAATATTCATTGCACGGAAAATTTGGCTTAGCATTGATTTCCCGGATCCTATTATTCCTGTTATGCCAAAACTAATCATTTCTTTTCGAGTATAAAGCTACAGATTTCAGGAGTAGTATTAAGTATTGTTATGTTATTGTTGTTTGATTCAACGCTTATTTCAGCAAAATTCCTTTTTGATTTGTTGTAGTCTATAGTTGCGTTGAAGTCTTTTTCGGTTATGTTGTCGTATTGTGACACTGGTACGCTATAGATAATTGTTACGTATTCGGGATTTATTGTACTGTTGTAGCCAACCGGGAAGTTTTCTGGCTTTATCTTTACCTGTTTTGTCGATCTAGTGTACATTTCTATTTCGTACGATAGATTTATCTTGTTTGCCGATGCATTTATGTCTTCGGGTATATTCAGGTCTATTTCGTACGTTTTATCGTTTCTAATTTGCTTAATGTTGTAGGGTTTGGTAGTTATCTTATCAATATTGTCAATGATTGATTTTTGTCCGATGATAGTTATGGAATCAGGAACTATTATCCTATTTTTTATCTTTTGTCCGGTTACTAAGTCGTATTTTATTGATGAAAGGTCTATTGGAACTTTTTTTTCCTTAATGTTTTTTATGTCAATATATATGGTGTCGGGTTTTATTTTCTCAATATTTAGCTTCCCGTCAAATTTGCTTAATAACAGAGGCTTTAAGTCCTTTGTAATAATAAATGCTTTTTCATTGTCGTTGGTGTAGTGCAGCAAATGTTTTTGTTCCGCGGTAGTTGCTTCCAAGTCGATGCTTAGTGGCGAAAACTTTGCTTTGATGTTTTCTGCTATGATATTGTAGCCGCCCCCCCTTACAGTCAATGTTATATCTTTGGCGTTGGTGATTTCTCCGTTTAAAGAATTCGGTATGTTGTTGAACTCGTAGTCAATAACGATTTCGTCGGACAATTCCTTGCTTAGGTAGTTTAGTAGCCATAAAAAAGATGACAGGACAACAAAGGCAAGGAATATCAGGAGATTTTTATTGGTAATGAAATTTATTACCTTATTCCTTTTATTATTGGTTTGTTGTTCTGCCATCAATATTATATATAGGTGGTTCTATAATTTTATTCGGAATTTTTTAGGTGAATATATAGAACTCATCTATATATTATTTTTTAGTTTTTTCCATTGTGTTGCTATCCTTTTTGCTGTCTTTGTCCATGTTTGTAGCTTCAGCTTCTGTATAACTAACAATGGAGTTTAGGTCGATCTTTATTCTTACACCATTGGCGATTTCAAGAAGTGCGTATGTTTCATTTATTTCATCTATTATTCCGTATATGCCACCAGCAGTAATAACTTTGCTACCTTTCTTTAGGCTTTCCCTGAATTTACGGGCTTCTTTGTTTCGTTTTGATGCAGGTCTAATCATGAAAAAGTAGATTACCGCAATGAGAAGTACCCAGAATAAAATAGTGGTCCACATGCTGCCTCCAGATTTTTCTCCTCCTTTATTATTAGAGTTTTGTGGGGCTTGATTTGGTTGGCTGCTCTCTTTCCCTTTGTTTACATCATTTTGTACTGCTTGCGGTTTTGTGTTGCCATCATCAGAAGTTGATCCATTTAATTCTGTTGTTGTGCCACCTTGGGAAGCATTTTCATCTTGTGCGAATGTAGAGGTTGAGAAAATAAGTAAACCTGCTAGTGCTAGTAATGTGATTAATTTTTTCATGATTAAAATTGATTAAATGATATTAATTTGAATTTGTTTAAATAAGTTACTTTTCTACTACGTCACATATAATTAGTATTGTCCTTTTGTTTGGGATTTCGTTAGTTGTTATTTCGGCTGTTTTCCTAACCGAGCCTTTCTTGTTGGAGCTGTCGAAGGTAAGTTTAATGTAACCGTTATCACCTGGTCTTATCGGTTCGCGGGTCCATTCGGATATTGTGCATCCGCAAGATGGTTTTACGCTATTGATGACAAGATTACTTTCTCCTGTATTTTTGAAGTTGAATTTGTGTGTGACTTTTTCGCCTTGGATGACTGTGCCGAAATTAAATTCGGTTTCCTCTAATGTCATTTGTGGAAGTCCGTCGGTGGCATTTCCTTCGCCATTAGCTGAAATAGGATTGTCAATGCCGTATTCGCCGCCGCCAGTCTTTGGTGTTTCTTTGCACGATGAAAGTATGAGCGCAAAGGTTATAATTCCAATAAGTATTTCTAATTTTTTCATAAAGTATTGTTTGTTAAAGTAGTCCCATTCCTATTTTGTTCAAAGTCTTGTCGTCTTTGTATTGGTTGTAAATCTTGTCGAGTATTCCATTAACGAATGTGCCGCTTTTTTCAGTGCTGTATCCCTTTGCAATGTCAATGTACTCATTTATTGTCACTCTGACTGGAAGTTCGGGGAATTGAGTCATTTCGCAAAGAGCAAGGTGTAGGATTACCCTGTCCATGAATGCAATACGTTGTAATTCCCATTTCTGTAAACATTTTTCAATGATCTCGTCAAATTTTTGACGGTACAGGCAAGTGTTTTTTATGAGAGAATGAGCGAACTCCCTGTCTTCTTCGTACCTGTAGGTCGGCGGCAGTCTGAATTTGTCGATGTTTTCGTCATTGAGCTTCTTTATTGTCTGTATAAGGTTGCTGAGCGAAAATTCAATGTCGTCGTTCCAGTATATGCTTTCAGTTTCAAGGATTTCGTCAAGACTTTCGTTGTCGGCAATGTACTTGTTGATTATCTTGCATATAAGGTCGGCATCCTGCTTAATGCTTCGGCTCTCGTCGCTCATGTATTTCTTGAAGAATTCCGAATTTGTCATCTTGTTGTATATGCTCCTGACGAACTCGTAGTGTTCCGACCAGTTTGTATTGGCGTTTTCCATGTATTTCTTTATGGTCGGTTCTGATCGGAATGCCTGTATTATTTTATTGTCAACGAATTTTCTGTTTGGGTTCAAGTCTTCTTCGGTCGGAAGCAGCTTGTTGCGGTTAAATTCTATTTTGTATTCTGCATGGTCTGCAATCGCTACTATTAGGCAGAATGTTTCAATGAATAATTCGTATGATTTGTCGATGCTTACTTCCAAAGCTTCCCATACTTTTTCTAATGAACCATCGTAATTCCCTTGAACGAAAGCATAATAGGTTTGTACTGCTTTTATTCTAACCAATCTCCTGCTAATCATTGTTGATACAATTAAAATCTTTGCAAAAGTAGTTCTTTTTTTATTGCTTACAAAAATCTTTTCTTAAATAAAATAAAATAAATTTCTTTGGATTTAAAGTAAAATACATATCTTTGCCGAAAAAATTTTATTATGGATTTTATTGAGAAAGATAATAAAAGAACGGTGAGGTCATCATCGGTAAGAGTTGGAAAAAGAACTTATTTCTTTGATGTTAAGGCGACTGCAGGAGGTGATTATTATCTTGTAATGACTGAAAGTAGAAGAACAGCCGATGGCGGTTTTGAAAAACATAAGATATTCTTGTATAAGGAAGATTTTTATAAGTTTTCGATGGCATACGACGAGGCTATGTCGTTTATGAAAGCCGAAAAGCCTGATTATTTCGTAGAGCCAGAGTTCCCTGAAGTAGAAGAAGAACAATAGTTTAAGTTTCTTTGTATGTTTTTGGTTGTATACTGCTATTTTTGAGTAGCCGTATATAACTTTTTTTGCTGTGTGGCAAGCCTGAGTGACATATTAATAAATTTGGGACAGCCGACATACCGGGTGGAGTTAAACGATAAGAATATCTTATCAAACGTGACAGAAAAATCATTGTCTGCATGTTTTTATAACATTCCGCTCCAGCCGCGGGGGCTTTTACTTTTTTGTTGG
>Ga0310696_10000788_pt1 | contig 47271 bp, 34 predicted proteins | sample AusTroGonzalo_MG_4_FD_203885 | JGI IMG/M metagenome (GOLD analysis project Ga0310696, IMG submission 203885) | Bovine rumen microbial communities from tropical cattle in Woodstock, Queensland, Australia - Gonzalo_02 (v2) (version 2) | ecosystem: Host-associated > Mammals > Digestive system >... | reverse complement strand
ACCATTGCGAACCATTAGCAGGGGTTATCACCCCTGCCTGTAATCTTAACAGCCCTTCGGGCTTTCTGCCTGTGGTCTTGTCAGCCCTTCGGGTTTCCCTATTGGCACAATTGCGGATAGTCTTTCTATTCATGTATATTTGTGATCCAAATTTGTGCTTATTTGTTCTAATTTGTTTCCTTTCCTTACCCGTTCCATATCATTTCTTTCCGTTCCTGCAAACCTTTTCTCCTTCAACCCCGAAAGGTGACGGTAAATAAAATCTTTTGTCCTCATTATCAGCCACATCGGGTTTCCTTTTGCCCAAATACAGCCTTACCGTCACCTTACCGTCACCCGATAGCAGGCTGACAATCTGCTTGTTACGCGGAAAAGGTGACGGATGATGGCAATATTTACAACAAAAGTTTTATACGACTATATGCAAATTGCCACTAAGGAAGCCACAGCGGAGGCTGATTGGAACGGAAAAAAGATGCCCTATTCGAAGGGAATAATAAGTGTTAACGAAACACTTGCTTTGACATAAGTCAAGGAAACACAACATTTTGGACAAAAAATGAAAAAAGTTTTTGGAATAGTGTACAAGATACACAGAAAGTCCGTACCTTTGCAACGTCAAACAAAGACAGCCCGTCTCAAGTGAGAGACATGCTAAGATATACGGTTTTTCATGGTATTAGGTTAGTTTTAAAGGTTTTCATCCCGAGTAGCTTTGCTACTCAACTTTAGGTAAGTTAGTTAAGGTAAATTGATTGTCAGAATAGCCAGCCATACCATCGCAGTGATGCGAAGAGTCAGCTAAGATGCATGTGAGCATCTATAAGTTATTCTGAAAGTTCAACAAGATTTGTTCATAGCTAAAAGCAGTTCATCGTGAGATGAGCCGCTTTTTTTTGTTCCTGCCGTGCAAGGCTTCCCCTTCAAAAGGCGAAAAAGGCCTTAAAAGCAATTCTTATGAACATTTTCTTGGAACTTTAAATGGTCAACTCTAAACTTTTTGGTACCTTTGCCAGCCCGATAGCAACCCGTAGAGCTACGGTCTTAACGATAAAAAGACACATGGCCGAAGTAACACCGATGATGAAACAGTTCTTCGACCTGAAGGCGAAGCATCCCGATGCCATCCTGCTCTTCAGGTGTGGAGACTTCTATGAAACCTACGCCACCGACGCCGTGGAGGCGTCGGACATCTTAGGCATCACCCTGACGAAGCGCAACAATGGCGGCAAGGAGGGAGAGCCGATAGCCATGGCCGGATTCCCCTACCATGCCTTGGACACGTACTTGCCCAAGCTGGTGCGTGCCGGACGCCGTGTGGCCATCTGCGACCAACTGGAAGATCCCAAGCTGGCCAAGAAACTGGTCAAGCGCGGCATCACGGAACTCGTTACGCCCGGCGTAGCAATGTCCGACACCGTGCTCAACTACCGCGAAAACAACTTCCTTGCCTCCGTACACTTCATGAAGGAGGATGTCGTGGGAGTCAGCTTCCTCGATATTTCCACGGGCGAATGGCTGGTGGCCGAGGGAGGAGCGGAATACGTGGACAAGCTGCTTTCTAACTTCGCTCCGAAGGAAGTGCTCTACGAACGCGGACGCAAAGGCTTGTTCCAAGGCTGTTTCGGCACGAAGTTCGTGACCTTCGAACTGGACGACTGGGTCTTCACGGCTCAGACAGCCAATGACAAACTGACCCGCCACTTCGAGGTGAAGAACCTGAAGGGTTTCGGCATCGACCAACTGCGGGCAGGCATCATCGCCGCCGGCGCCATCCTCCAGTACCTAGAACTGACGCAGCACACCCAGCTCCACCATATCACCACCATCAGCCGCATCGAGGAGGAACGCTACGTGCGGCTGGACAAGTTCACGGTACGCAACCTGGAATTGCTGCAACCTATGAACGATGGCGGACGCTCGCTGCTCGATGTGGTGGACAGAACCATCACCCCCATGGGTGCCCGTATGCTCCACCGCTGGCTGCTCTTCCCCCTGCGCGATACGTTGCAGATAAACCGCCGTCTGGACATCGTGGAGCATTACTTCCGCGAACCTGAGTTCCGGCTGCTCATGGGCGAACAGCTTCACCTCATCGGCGACCTCGAACGCATCACGTCCAAAGTCTCCGTAGGACGTGTCTCGCCGCGCGACATCGTACAACTGCGAGTGGCCCTGCAAGCCATCGAACCCATCAAAGCCGCCTGTCTGGAGGCGGGCCTTCCTGCCTTGCAGCACATCGGAGAACAACTGAATCCCTGCACAACCATCCGCCAGCGCATTCAGCGCGAAATCAAGCCCGACCCACCTCTGTTGGTACAGAAAGGAGGAGTTATCGCCGACGGAGTCCACGCAGAACTCGACGAACTGCGCAACATCGCCTGGGGCGGAAAGGACTACCTCCTGCAAATACAGCAACGCGAGATTGACGCCACAGGCATCCAGAGCCTGAAGATAAGCTACAACAACGTCTTCGGCTACTACCTCGAAGTACGCAACACGTACAAGGACCGCGTTCCGGCCACCTGGGTACGCAAACAGACGCTGGTCAACGCCGAACGCTACATCACCCAAGAGCTGAAGGAGTATGAAGAGAAGATTCTCAGTGCCGAGGAGAAGATTCTCAGCCTCGAAGCACAGCTATTCTCGGAACTCGTGGCTGCCGTGGGCGAATATACTTCTGCCATCCAGCAGAATGCCATCCTCATTGCCGAACTTGACTGCCTGCTCAGCTTTGCCACCACCGCTGCCGAACACAACTACATCCGTCCGGTGGTCGATGACAGCACGGACATCGACATCCGTCAAGGACGCCACCCCGTCATCGAATGCCAGATGCCTATCGGCGAACGCTATGTGGCCAACGACGTACACATGGACACGCAGAACCAGCAGATTCTGATTATCACGGGTCCGAACATGGCAGGTAAAAGTGCTCTACTGCGCCAGACAGCGCTCATCACGCTGATGGCTCAATGCGGCTGCTTCGTGCCAGCCGAGAGCGCCCGCATCGGTTGGACGGACAAAATCTTCACGCGCGTGGGCGCGAGCGATAATATATCGGTAGGCGAATCTACCTTCATGGTCGAGATGAGCGAGGCAGCCAATATCCTGAACAACCTCAGCGAACGCAGCCTCATCCTCTTCGACGAGCTGGGTCGCGGAACCTCGACCTACGACGGTATTAGCATCGCGTGGGCCATCGTCGAATATATTCATGAGAGTCCCCGCGGCCATGCCCGCACGCTCTTTGCCACCCACTACCACGAGCTGAACGAGATGGAGAAGCACTTCGCACGCATCAAGAACTTCAACGTCAGCGTGCGTGAACTGCGTGGCAAGGTTATTTTCGTCCGCAAGTTGGAACCGGGAGGCTCTGAGCACAGCTTCGGCATCCACGTGGCCAAACTGGCCGGTATGCCCAAGGATATTGTACGGCGTGCCGAGACAATTCTGAAGCAGTTAGAAAACAGTGCTGACCGCGAAGGACTCGGCACAGGAGCCAAAATCGGCAACCTGCCCGATACCGACCACATGCAGCTCAGTTTCTTCCAGCTCGACGATCCTGTCCTCTGTCAGATTCGCGACCAGATACTTGGCCTTGACATCAATACCCTGACGCCCATCGAAGCCCTGAACAAGCTGGACAGTATCAAGCGAATCCTCACGGGGAAGTAGTATAGGATTTATAGAAGAAAGGGACACGCCATGATAGCGTGTCCCTTTCCTAATAGTAAAGAGAGAAGGATTTAGAGCTGAGGACCAGCGGCAACGAGAGCCTTACCAGCTTCGTTGGTGGTGTACTTGCCAAAGTTCTTGATGAAGCGAGCAGCAAGATCCTTAGCCTTCTCCTCCCAGATGCTGGCCTCTGCGTAGGTGTCGCGAGGATCGAGGATAGCGGGATTCACGTTGGGCAGTTCGGTGGGTACCTCAAAGTCGAAGAAAGGAATCTTCTTGGTGGGAGCCTTCAGGATGCTGCCGTCGAGGATAGCGTCGATGATACCGCGGGTGTCGGGGATGCTGATGCGCTTGCCAGTGCCGTTCCAGCCGGTGTTGACCAGATAAGCCTTAGCACCACTCTTCTCCATACGCTTCACGAGCTCCTCGGCATACTTCGTGGGATGCAGCTCCAGGAATGCCTGGCCGAAGCAAGCGCTGAAGGTGGGAGTGGGCTCTGTGATGCCGCGCTCTGTACCGGCGAGCTTTGCGGTGAAGCCGCTGAGGAAGTAGTACTTCGTCTGCTCGGGGGTCAGGATGCTGACGGGAGGCAGCACACCGAATGCGTCGGCGCTGAGGAAGATGACGTTCTTAGCCTCGGGACCTGCACTCTTGCCGTTGACCTTCTTCACAATCTTCTCGATGTGCTCGATAGGATAGCTTACGCGGGTGTTCTCGGTGACGCTCTTGTCGGCGAAATCAATCTTGCCGTCCTTGGCTACGGTGACGTTCTCGAGGAGAGCGTCGCGCTTGATGGCGCCGTAGATGTCGGGCTCGTTCTCCTTGCTGAGGTTGATGACCTTAGCGTAGCAGCCACCTTCGAGGTTGAAGACGCCCTCGTCGTCCCATCCGTGCTCGTCGTCGCCGATGAGCAGACGCTTCGGGTCGGTGGAGAGGGTGGTCTTACCGGTGCCGGAGAGACCGAAGAAGATAGCGGTGTTCTTGCCTTCCATATCGGTGTTGGCTGAGCAGTGCATGGAAGCAATGCCCTGGAGAGGCAGGTAGTAGTTCTGCATGGAGAACATACCCTTCTTCATCTCACCACCGTACCAGGTGTTGATGATCACCTGCTCGCGGCTCGTGGTGTTGAAGGCCACGCAAGTCTCGCTGTTCAGGCCGAGTTCCTTGTAGTTCTCAACCTTAGCCTTGGAAGCGTTGTAGATGACGAAGTTGGGCTCGAAAGCTTCCAACTCAGCCTCGGTGGGCTGGATGAACATGTTCTTGATGAAGTGAGCCTGCCAAGCTACCTCAAGGATGAAGCGAACGGCGAGGTGAGTGGCTTCGTTGGCACCGCAGAAAGCATCAACCACATAGAGCTTCTTACCAGAGAGCTCCTTTACGGCGATGTCCTTGACCTTGGCCCAGACTTCTTCGCTCATGGGGTGGTTGTCGTTTTTGTAGCCCTCAGTGGTCCACCACACTTTGTCGTGGCTCTGGGCATCGTCAACGATGTACTTATCCTTGGGTGAGCGGCCGGTGAAGATACCAGTCATCACATTCACGGCACCGAGCTCGGTCTCCTGACCAACCTCGAAACCTTCGAGACCTTCTTTTGTCTCCTCCTCGAACAGAAATTCATAAGAGGGATTGTGGGCAATCACGGTTGAACCTTTGATGCCATACTGCTCCAGAACGGAGCTGTCAAACTTTGCCATGGGAGTAAAAGTATTTAATGGTTAGACAATAGCGCTTTATTAGCGGCACAAAAGTAACGCTTTCCTTTGAGAAAATGAAACATAGAGCCAAAAATTTTATTCTTGTACCCGTTTTTTTTATTCATTCTCACTTTTTTGCAAGCTCTGTCTTACAAAGTAGCCTTCATGAAAAGACATTTAAGAAAAGTGAAGGATGTAGGTAACTTTTACAACAAAACTCTCCCTGAAAAGACAGAGAACTGCTTTTCAGGGAGAAATCAATTAAAGGGAAATGCACTTATTTGGGCTGCTTGCCAATATAAGCAAGGATACCTCCGTCGACGTAGAGGATGTGGCCATTGACGGCGTTGGAAGCTTCGGAAGCGAGGAAGACAGCAGGACCTGTCAGTTCCTGCGGGTCGAGCCAACGGCCAGCGGGAGTCTTGGCGCAAATGAAGCTGTCGAAGGGATGGCGACTACCGTCCGGCTGACGCTCGCGCAGAGGAGCTGTCTGGGGAGTAGCTATGTAACCCGGACCAATGCCGTTGCACTGGATGTTGTATTCTCCGTACTCGGAGCAGATGTTACGGGTCAGCATCTTCAAACCACCCTTGGCAGCAGCGTATGCACTAACTGTCTCACGTCCAAGCTCGGACATCATAGAGCAGATGTTGATAATCTTGCCGTGACCCTTGGCCATCATGTCGGGCAGGACAGCCTTGGAAACGATGAAGGGAGCATTGAGGTCGATGTCGATGACGCGACGGAAATCGGCAGCTTCCATCTCATGCATGGGAATACGACGAATGATACCGGCATTGTTGACGAGGATGTCGATGCTGCCTACTTCTTCCTTAATCTTCTTTACGAGTGCCTGAACAGCAGGTTCATCGGTTACGTCACAGACATAGCCATGAGCCTTGATACCCTTTTCTTCGTAGGACTTCAAGCCACGATCCACGAGTTCCTGGTTTATGTCATTGAAACAGATGGTAGCACCCTGCTCAGCAAAAGCGCTGGCAATGGCGAATCCGATGCCGTAGCTGGCACCTGTCACGAGAGCAACCTTGCCCTCAAGGGAGAAATTCAAATAAGGATTCATTGTCTTCAGTCGGCTTGTCGCCGAAGTTTAAAGTTAATAGATGAATGTTTAATGCTATTTCAGCCGCAAATTTACAATATTATTTTTAAATATATCCTTTTGGAAGTTAAAAAAACAACAAGAGCACCAAAAAAGGAAGTAGAATGAAGAAGTATCTCATAGTTTTGCAGTACTTTTGCGCCTGCAAAATGAAACAAATAGGTTTTATACTGCTCTTTATTACTCTGTGTGGTAATCTGAAAGCACAGACAGAGGACGACAACCCGTGGTCAAATGAAGAGTTATTGCCAGAAGGCATAGACGAAATGCCCTCTCTGCTGAATCTGCAATTCTACAGGTACAAGAATCCCTTCATTGTTGACGGAGATACGATGTATACCTATCTGATGCCAGAAATACCCATCTATCCCATAAAGGTCTTTCGCAACGAACGCGAACGTAAAAAGTACACGCGTCTTATATATAATATAAAGAAGGTGCTTCCATTGGCCAAACTATCGCGAATGATGTTGGAAGAGACTTATCTGGTCTTGGAATCGCTGCCTACTAAGAAAGAAAAGGAAGCACACATCGCACAAGTGGAACGCGACATCAAGAAGCAATATACTCCCGTCATGAAGAAACTGACGTTCTCACAAGGTAAATTGCTTATAAAACTGATTGATCGCGAATGTAACCAGGAAGCCTACGACATTGTGAAGGCATTCTTAGGTCCTATGCGTGCTGCTTTCTATCAAATCTTCGCCTGGACATTCAGAGCCAGTTTGAAGAAACACTATGATCCGGAAGGTGAAGATGCAGAAATTGAAAGAATAGTCAGGCAAATAGAAGCAGGACAGCTTTGAAATACTCTTTTATTCAATTCCTTTGTTCATAACTCTGTTCAAAACGGTGAAAAAGGATTTGAAAAGTTTATGCTAACTTATTTGGAAATGTAGAAAAACATATCCTAAACCAGTCTTTGGAATATGCAAATAAGTTAATGAAAAGTTAAAAAAGAGTTTTCCATAACTTTTCTTAGATTATTAACAAGGTATTTCGCTGAAAATATGTACCTTTGCAGAGTTATTAACAGAAGCAACAACCTATTATCATCATTATAAACTTTTCTTTTCGATAAAAGAAATAAACAATTATAATAATATTATGTTGAAAAAAGAATGGATAGAAGCCGGGTTTGCCGATGAACCTGTGTCTGCAGATATAGATTTAAAGGAAGAAATACGTCGTCTGGCCAAGGAAAAAAATGCCGTCATCATGGCTCACTACTACGTTCCCGGCGAAGTTCAGGAAATAGCAGATTTCATTGGAGACAGTTTGGCCTTGGCCCAGCAGGCAGCCAAGACGGACGCTGACATCATCGTTCTCTGTGGCGTACACTTTATGGGCGAGACGGCTGCAATCTTGTGTCCTGAGAAAAAGATTTTGGTACCTGACTTGAAAGCCACTTGTTCATTGGCCGAAAGCTGTCCGGCAGATAAGTTTGCGGAGTTTGTAGAAGCACATCCTAATCATACTGTTGTCAGTTATGTTAATACGACTGCTGCAACGAAGGCTGTGACAGACGTGGTCGTCACATCGTCGAATGCAAAGCAGATAGTGGATTCACTTCCGAAAGATGAACCTATCATCTTTGGTCCTGATCAGAATTTAGGTGGATACATCAATTCTCTGACTGGACGTAACATGCTACTTTGGGATGGAGCTTGTCATGTTCATGCACGCTTCAGTGTAGAAAAAATTCTTGCTCTGAAAGAAGAATATCCCAATGCCAAGATTTTGGTTCATCCAGAGTGCAAAGGACCGGTAGTGAAGCTGGCGGACAAAGTAGGAAGCACGGCAGCTTTGTTGAAGTTTGCCATAAAGGATGAGGCTAAAGAATTTATTGTAGCAACCGAAAGCGGTATTCTTCATGAAATGCAGAAGGCAGCTCCTCAGAAGAAGTTTATTCCTGCTCCTCCAGACGATTCTACATGTGCCTGCAACGAATGTGAATACATGAAGATGGTAAAGTTGAGAAAGCTGTATCTCTGCCTGAAGAACGAGTGGCCAGTAGTGACGGTTGAAGAGGAAATAGCCAAGAAAGCAATTCGTCCGATTGAACGGATGTTGGAGATTTCGGCAAAGTTGGGTTTATAGATGCACAGGAAACTGAAGATAACGGAAATGGGACGCATGAGCGTCGAGCAGTTCCATGAGGCAGAGAAGCTTCCTCTGGTTGTAGTGCTCGATGGTGTTCGTTCTTTATATAATGTAGGTTCAGTTTTCCGTACAAGCGATGCTTTTCGGTTGGCTGGTGTAGTACTTTGTGGTATAACCGCTACACCGCCTAATGCCGAAATCCATAAGACGGCACTCGGAGCTGAGGATTCCGTTGCATGGCGTTATTTTGACGATACGATGGAGGCTGTAGAATGGTTGCGTCGTGAAGGCTACACCTTATTGGCCATCGAACAATGTGAAGGAAGCATGATGTTACAGGATTTTCAGCCTGAAATAAGTTCTGAACCAACAAAAGCTTGCAAGAAATATGCTATTATCTTAGGAAACGAGGTAAAGGGAGTACAACAGCAAGTTGTTGATGCATGTGATGGTTGTCTCGAAATACCTCAGTTTGGTACGAAGCACTCCATGAATGTAAGCGTTACTGCCGGAATTGTCATCTGGCATTTCGCACAATCTTTCTTCCATCGCGAAGTATGACTATACCGCGATATTGACCATTTACTCTTCTTCCCATCAAGTCATATTTCTGAGATGAATAACTGTTTGATTGATTTTTTATATTCTGTACAGGACTACTTAAGTCGTTAATCTGTAAAGTAAGCCAACTTTTCCTACTATTGAACCAACTTTTGAATCCATTTATATCTTGTTCAAAGGTAGATCCTTTATAGTTGAATGCCTGTTCTTCAATGGTTTTTGTTATCCGTATTGATTCTCCAAAATCTGATTGATAGACAGAATCGAGAAAAGTATTCATATCACTAAAAACAGTAGCTGAAACAGTTCTCCACTTTTCAATATAAGTATCTACGAAAGTGCTGTTGTGCGAAGCAAACAATTGTGGAAAATAATAGAAAGAATCGTAGTGAATTCGTGCCCAGTCATTCTTCATTTTAGTCATTGTATCAAAATCCCATATGCAAGGCATCTTAAGTAATGATTCGTTCGTATTATCGTTTTTGGAAAGGAAAATATTTGAACCGCCACTATCCCAAGTTCCAAGTATGTCTTGAGTCAGTAGCCATGTTGCCCAACTATTCACGTCTATGAAGTCTTCATACGTTCCATTTTGTATGGATACCTCCATTTGTACGGTGTTGTTTTGAATATCATTCAGTTGTTCATCAGTAATGTCTTCGTTTTCGGGATATTTGAATGTATATTCCTTTTTGTCAGGTGTAGAAAAAAATAAATCCTCGTTCCACCAATAAGGATCACGCTCAATGATATAACCTGTTTCCTTATTTACTTTTATTCTGCATCTTTCGTTGTACTCAACTTGTTCTACAATAGCATATACACCTCTATATTCCTTATTAACTGTAAGGTTTACATATTTCATGGCAGGTGTCCATTCCAATCCCATAAGCTGGCTTAGGTGGAAACCGACAAGCATTTCTATCCAAGGTCCTGTTGGGATAAATAACCAATCCTTGTCAGCAAAGAGTTCTTCATTACCTCTTAGAAGTAAGTCTGATTTCTTCTGTAGTTTTATTTTATAGGGTTTACGTTCATGATAGGCACTTGTATTACCGCGAATCCTAAATGTCATTCCACTGACCTTTTGCACATAAGGACCGCTGTCATATACTACTGAATCTTTATCCTTAATGATAATGCGTCCAGGCACTTTTGTGGCATTGGTTATTCCTTCACCCATTGCTCCTTCGGGATGAGTGACGTAATCACAGGTAGGCAATTCTCCGTTTACACTCTCTATTTCGACAAGAGGTAAGCCACAATCCAATAAAACTTTCTCTTCTACGTATACAAATGATTGAGATTGTGTTTGCAATGCAACACAAAAAAGTAAAATAATCAGTAGTGAGGTTTTATAATTTGGAAGAATGTGCATTAGTGTGTTTGATTAGCGAATGAAGGCAATGCGAGTAACGACAGCCGATTCACCATCTGGGGTATTTGCTACGACGTGATAGATTCCTGATGCTACACGTTTTCCTTGCTTGTTGCGACCATTCCAAGTGAACATTCCTCCATTGGATTTTCCACTCCATATTACATGTCCGGAAGTAGAGAGAATCTTTACTTCAGAATCCTGTACAAGTCCCTTCACGAGAATAGGTCCATTGTAATCGGAGGTAACAGGATTGGGATAAGCTAAGATATTATTTTCATCAAGTTCTTCAAATGATTTTGTTGCATCAGACATATAGCTACACAAACCTTTATCAGTAGCAAAAAATACGCGACCAGTTTCCTCGTCTATAACTATGTCATAGACAACATCTGAGATAAGAGGCGAATTGTCAGAGGTAAAGTGATGTATTTCTTCTTGACAGTCGGCACTCATAAGGTATACTCCATTACCTTGAGAGCCAAACCATATACGTCCACCGCCATCCAAGGTTATACTTAGTATAGGAACACCATAAAGCAGATAATCGGCAAATCCACTTCCGTCGTTGCGTGATACTTTTATCTGTTCATAAATGAAATCATTTTTGAAAAAATCATCAGGGTTATTGATGACAAAAGGACCGAGATTAGTACCTATCCATATTCTTCCTTGTGTGTCTTCTGTTACGCAATAGAATCCGTCAGGATCGTAGATAGTACCGTCTTGGTTGATAACAGTAGTATGCAATACAATTTTGTCATCGGTTTGGTTATCAATGGTTCCACCGTAGTCCAACAAAATGATACCACGATTAGTTACACGTCTACTATTCATCCAAACATAACCATTACTGGCAAATAGGTAGTTATCAATAGCACTGATTCCGGCTATTTCGTCATAATACAGACTTTTCCATGTTCCATTTGGTTTCAAGATGTGAATAATTGTGTCAACACGACTGTTTAGAACCCATAGGTTACCTTCATCATCATATTGAATACCATTTCCTACAACGAAGTACTGAGGATATTTATCATTAGGCAGAATAGTTTGCAAAGGGCTGTTATCATATCCTATATGTCCTATACATATATTATCTTTAAACTCGAAAATACCACTACGGGCTGTTCCAACATAGTAATGTGTTTCATCTTTTGGATCTTGAGATATATCTGTTACATCCCAGAACCGTTCATCAGGAAATCGTTCACTAATGGATTTTGTATCAAAATTAGTCCAAGTTTCATCTTTATTCAGTATCATAGCAGCTCCGTCTCTATTGCTATAAGCATAGTTTTGATTGCCACCAGCTACCAGTAGAAGACCATTGACAAAGCGAAGATGATAGCTGAAATCATGCAGAGGGCTGTTTGAATAGATTTGTGAGGTTTTTAATTGGAAAGTATTATCTTCTTCATTTAATACATAGGATTGAAGTCCGTCTACACCATCGCTTGCCCAATAAAGATTACCTTGTTTCTTAATGTCTTTCCAGGTAAAATGAGTTGAAGTGTAGAGTTTATTTTCTTCTATATTTTTATAGATATATAATAAAGAATCGTTTCCTAAAATAAGTTCATCATCTGATACATTTATATAAGAAATATTATCTAATACTAGTTTTCTTGAGAAATTTGTTAAGGCAGCATTTGAAATATAAAACGATCCATTTACTTGAGCACAAATTCTTCCATTAAAAATATCCATCCATGTAGGTTTAATATAATGAATATTTTCCCAATTCTTTTTTTCCAGCAAATTCTTTTCAAATTCTCCTTTCCATATTCCATTTGTTGTTCCGAGATAGATGGCATCATCAGTGATGGCACAAGAATTAACGGCGAGTTCGAGGTTATAAGTATTAGTGATATTAGCTTCACTCATATCTATGCACATAACTCCGAATCCTGTACAGATATATGCCATTTTTCCCGAAACTCTAACATTGCGTACCTGCCTGTTCTTCAACGTGCTTTCTTTCAGTTGAACAAGATTAATGACTTCATTATCGTCTTCGGTGGACAGTAAATCAATATTTCCGTTGTCGTAGATAATAATGATTCGCTTGGCTTCTTCACTATAGTCGATAAATGAAATGTATATATCGTTCAGTTGTCTTTGCCAGTCAAAGGTTGTAATACTTTCGTCTTCTGTATCATAAACCATCAGTTTACTCTCCATAAGTCCATAGATTTTATTACCGACAGGAATATTACGAGTACAGAAAGTGTAAGCTGGGTAGATTTGCCAAGTGCCTGGTGTTTGTGCAGAAGTTGATAAGGTAAAAAGAGGTATAAAAAGGAAATAAATAAATAGTGTACTCCACAGCATCTTAATACTGTGGTGAGTAATGGAATGAAAAAGCTGTAGATATTTCATTATGCTGGAATAGGTTTGTTTAGAAATGCTGCAAGTTTCTGTGTGGCACGTCCTCGGTGACTGATGGCATTTTTTTCTGCTGGGGTCATTTCAGCAAAGCTGCAACCACGTTCTTCAGGTTCGAAGATGGGATCATATCCAAAGCCTTCATTGCCATGCTGTTCACGAAGGATTTTTCCTTCAACGATACCCTCAAAAAGGTATTCTTCTCCTTTATATAATAACGCGATGACAGTACGAAATCTTGCGCTACGATCATTTTTATTTTCCAAATTCCGCAACAAGAGGTTCATATTGGCATTACTGTCATGGGTATTGCCTTCTCCAAACAATTCTGCATACCGGGCACTATGTACGCCAGGAGCATTATTAAGAACTATGACTTCTAATCCGGTATCATCAGCAAAACAATCTATTCCGTAGTGCTCTTTGACATAGCGTGCTTTCTGTAGAGCATTACCTTCCAATGTCTCTGCCGTCTCAGGAATATCCTCGTGACAGCCGATGTCGTTAAGTCCAACTACTTCAAATCTATTTCCCAGAATTTGACGTACTTCTTGAAGCTTGTGTGCATTGTTTGTTGCGAAAACCAATCTCATAATTTATGTTTTTATATGGTCAAATCCTTCGCCGTAGACACCCACGACTTTTGTCATGGTAACGAAGGCTTTGTTGTCTATGTATTTAATGAGTCGGAATATTTGCTGGCTTTCTCTCCGACGGGCCATGACGATGAGCACCCGACGTTCCTGCTTCGAATACCATCCTTCGCCATATAGTTCTGTTACACCACGATGAAGATCCACACTGATTTTCTTGGCTATTTCCTCATGTTTGTCAGAGATAATGGTGAATTGTACGCTTTGTGAAGCCGAAGTCATCGTGTAGTCAAGCAGCAGCATAGAAATGATGAGTATGACATAACCTGTTACTACTTTGTTCCAGTCGTGGAAGACAAAGAAGCTGGTGGAAACGATGATGAAATCCAACCACATCAGAATGCGTCCCATGGAGAAGTTCTTGTATTTGTTTACTATAGCGGCAATGATATCAGTGCCTCCCGTGGAACCATTGTTGATGAACACCAATGCTAACGCAGCACCTTCAATACAAGCACCCAATACGGCAGCCATGAAAGGCTGATCACCTACGAGTTGTGGCAGAGTTCCGTCTGGTTGTCGTATGAGATTTTGGATGAGACCTAAGAATAAAGTGATATTTGCCGTAGCATAGATGGTCTTCGTGAAAAACTTGAATCCCAATACCTTTAAACCTACAGCCAGCAGGACGGCATTGATAATGAAGTAACTGTATTGTGTGGGAAATCCTGTGGCATAGAAAATAATGGCGGAAACACCTGTCATGCCACCAGGAGTGAACTCATAAGGCAGCATGAACAGGCAAAAAGCCACACAGTATATAGCACACCCCAATGAGATAAAAAAATAATCTTTCACCTCATCGAAAATCCAACTTATTTTAGTAGTCATCGATTAGTTGATATTTATAGTTACTTTATTACAATGTTAATCATACGCTTGGGCACAATGATGACTTTCACAATCTGTTTATCTTCCAAATATTTTGGTGTCAATTCGTGTCCACGGGCAGCAGCTTCGATAGTGGCGTTGTCTGCGTCGGCAGGGAAGTCGATGGAGAAACGGGTCTTTCCATTGAAAGCTACCATCATCTTCACTGTATCCTCAATCAAATAGCTCTCATTGAACAGTGGCCATTGTGCATCACATACGGAAGTGGTATGTCCAAGGGCTTCCCATAGCTCTTCAGCAATATGTGGTGCAAAAGGAGCAATAAGAATGACTATTGGCTCAAGAATAGCGCGTTTGTTACACTTTAGTTGAGTCAGTTCGTTGGTAGCAATCATGAAGGCGGGAATAGAAGTATTGTAGGAGAAAACTTCTATGTCTTCCGTCACTTTCTTGATGAGCTTATGCAGCGACTTCAATTCTTCCTTGGTTGGTTCTTCGTTGGTAACGGTAAATGAATCCTTGTTCCAGAAGAGATTCCAGAACTTCTTAAGGAAACGATGACTGCCGTCGATACCATTGGTATCCCATGGCTTGGCTTGTTCCACAGGACCAAGGAACATTTCATAGAGACGCAACGTGTCGGCACCAAACTTCTCAACAATCATGTCTGGATTCACCACGTTGAACATTGATTTCGACATCTTCTCGACGGCCCAACCACATACATACTTACCATCTTCGAGGATGAACTCTGCAGTGGCATATTCCGGACGCCAAGCCTTGAAAGCTTCAATATCCAGCACATCGCCGCTAACGATGTTCACATCCACGTGTAATGGGGTGACATCGTACTTGTCTTTCAAGTTTAGGCTTACAAATGTATTGGTATCTTTTATGCGATATACGAAATTTGAACGTCCCTGAATCATACCTTGGTTGACAAGTTTCTGGAAAGGTTCTTCTTTGCAGCTTATGCCAAGGTCAAAGAGGAATTTATTCCAGAAGCGGCTGTAGATAAGGTGACCTGTAGCGTGCTCAGAACCACCTACATAGAGATCAACATTCTGCCAATAGGCATCAGCTTTCTCACTGACAAGTGCCTGATTATTGGTAGGATCCATGTAGCGAAGATAATAAGCGGAACTACCGGCAAATCCAGGCATCGTATTCAGTTCGAGGGGGAAGACAGTTTCTTCGTCGATAAGCGATTTATCAACTACAGAATTCGTCTTGGTATCCCATGCCCAGCATTTAGCATTTCCGAGTGGTGGTTCACCTGTCTCTGTGGGCAGAAACTTATCCACTTCCGGCAATTGCAGCGGCAGACATTTCTCTGGAATCATCTGAGGCATCCCTTCTTTATAATAGACAGGGAAGGGTTCTCCCCAGTAACGTTGGCGTGAGAAGATGGCATCGCGCAAGCGGAAATTCACCTTCACACGGCCAAGATTGTGTTCACGCACATATTTCTTTGTGGCAGCGATAGCTTCTTTGATGGTCAGGCCATTGAGTGAGAAATCAATATAAGGTGCTACACCGGCTTTGGGAGAGTTGCAGACGATACCTTCCTTGGCATCGAAGCTTTCTTCGCTGACATCGCAACCTTCAACAAGAGGTACGATGGGCAATCCGAAGTGTTTGGCAAAAGCATAGTCACGGCTGTCATGAGCAGGAACAGCCATGATGGCTCCTGTGCCATAACCAGCCAAGACATATTCTGAAATCCAGATGGGATTGGCTTCGCCAGTGAAGGGATTGATGGCATAGCTGCCGGAGAAGACACCAGTCACCTTTCGGTCGCTGATACGGTCGCGTTCCGTGCGCTTCTTCACGTATGCCAAGTACTCATCCACAGCCGTCTTCTGTTCAGGAGTTGTTAATTCTTTAACTAGCTCGCTTTCAGGAGCCAACACCATGAAGGTGACACCGAACATCGTATCGGCACGGGTTGTGAAGATGGTGAAGCTTTTATCGGAGTCCTTCACTTTAAATTCTATCTCAGCACCTTCGCTGCGACCAATCCAATTGCGCTGTGTCTCTTTCAGGGATTCTGTCCATTCAATGGTGTCAAGGCCGTCGAGCAGTCGTTGTGCATATGCAGAGACACGCAGGCACCATTGCTTCATCTTCTTCTGTACGACAGGGAAACCACCACGTTCCGAGACGCCGTCCACTACTTCATCATTGGCAAGTACCGTTCCCAGCGCAGGACACCAGTTGACCATTGTCTCGCCGAGGTAGGCGATGCGGTAGTTCATCAGTACTTGTTGCTTCTCCACGTTGCTCTTGGCATTCCATTCCTCGGCAGCGAACTTTAGTTCCTCGCTCTGTGCAACATCCAGGTTTGCCGTTCCTTCCTTCTCGAAGTGTTCGACAAGTTTCTCGATAGGCATGGCACTCTTACACGTATTGCAATAGAAGCTTCCGAACATCTTCTGGAAAGCCCATTGTGTCCAATGGTAATAACCTGGCTCACAGGTGCGTACTTCGCGACCCCAGTCGAAAGAGAAACCAATCTTGTCCAACTGCTCACGGTAGCGGTTGATGTTTGCTTCCGTGGTGATGGCAGGATGCTGTCCCGTCTGGATAGCATACTGCTCAGCAGGGAGTCCGTATGCATCATATCCCATTGGGTTTAGGACGTTGAAACCTTGCAAACGTTTGTAGCGGGCATAAATGTCGCTGGCGATGTAACCGAGAGGATGACCTACATGCAATCCTGCACCGCTGGGGTAGGGAAACATATTCAGGACATAGAATTTCTTACGCGAAATATCTTCCTCTACTTTATATGTTTGTTGGGCAACCCATCGCTGTTGCCATTTCTTCTCGATTTCTCTGAAGTTGTATTCCATATTTATAATGTCTATTAATTGTTTCGGCTGCAAAGGTCGCTTTTTTTTTCGATATTAGGAAAAAGTTGTGTAAAAATGGAGGGTATTTTTTCTTTTTTATTGCTTTTATTGTCTAACTTTGCAGCCAGAAAGACGATTCCAAACCTATTTGTATAACAGAAAACCCTAAAAACAAACGAAAATGAAAAAGTTATTCTCTTTATTGCTGGTCTCTTTTTTCAGTAATGTTGTTGCTGTGAAAGCACAGCAGGATTTCGCGAACTTCGCCCGTTTTGAGGCAGATAACGAACGTCTCGCAGCCGAGGTAAACAATGGAAAACGGGTTGTCTTCATGGGTAATTCCATCACAGAAGGATGGATTTCCATGCATCCGAACTTCTTCTCAGACAATGGTTACATTGGTCGTGGCATCGGCGGTCAGACCAGTTACCAGATGTTACTCCGTTTCACAGAGGATGTTATCAACCTGAAGCCTGCTGCTGTAGTCATCAATGCTGGTACTAACGATGTAGCCATCAACAACCATCCCTATTCCGAGCGCCGCACGTTTGAGAATATTGTGGCAATGGCTGATTTGGCGAAAGCTCATGGCATCAAAGTCATCCTCACCAGTGTACTTCCTGCTGCCAGTTTTGCCTGGCGTCCCGAAATCACCGATGCTGCCGATAAGATTGCCAGCCTGAACGAACGTATCAAGCGCTATGCCGAAAAGAACGGCTTACAGTATGTAGATTATTATTCTGCAATGGTCTATGGTGAGAGCCGAGAGCTCAATCCCAGCCTCCGTAAGGACGTCGCTCATCCCAACGCTGCCGGTTATGATGTGATGGAGCCTCTCGTGCAGAAAGCCATTAAGAGAGTACTGTGACAAATGTTGTTAACAGTAGATTGGTTGAAAGTTAACAAATGACCGTATGAAAAGACGTTCGTTCTTACTCCTTTCCCTGTTCTGCCTGGCCACTTTCGTTAAGGCCGACCTACCGCGTGCTGAATACCCTCGGCCTCAATTCGTCCGCGAAGCTTGGCAGAACCTCAATGGTACCTGGACTTACGAGTTCGACTTTTCCCTTTCAGGAAAGAGCCGCAATCTCAAGGCCAGCCAGAGTTTCCAGAACAAGATAACCGTGCCTTTCTGTCCTGAAAGCAAGCTCTCGGGAGTGGAATACAAGGATTTCATAGCTGGGATGTGGTACCATCGCGTCATTCGTCGTCCGTCTGAATGGGCCGGGAAGCGAGTGCGTTTGAACTTTGGTGCCGTAGATTATTTCTGTGCTGTGTATATCGATGGAAACCTCATCGGTCATCACTGGGGTGGAAGCAGTAGTTTCAGTTTCGACATCACGGATGCAATAGCCGACGGTGCAGAGCACAACCTTGTAGTTCGCGTTGAGGATGACACCCGTTCGGGTGTTCAGGCCACGGGCAAGCAGAGTCATGAATATGGCAGTCATGGATGTATGTACACCCGCACAACAGGCATCTGGCAGACGGTGTGGATGGAAGCTGTCAGTCCCTTCGGATTGAAGAGTGCCTACATCATCCCGGAACTCGACGAAAAGCGGTTCATCATCCAACCTCAGTTCTTCGCTTTGCAGGCAGGACAAACCCTCGAAGTTGTCGTTCGCGACGGACAGAAGGTCGTGGCTCGCCAACAACAGCGTGCTGCCACCCCGATGAATGTCATTCTGCCTCTCAAGAGCGTTAAGACCTGGTCGCCTGAGTCGCCATTCCTCTATGATATTGAACTGAATGTGAAAGCTGCCGATGGTACCGTCCTCGACCACGTGACCTCATACGCCGGAATGCGAAAGATTCACATCGAAGGCAACCGCCTCTTCCTGAACAACAAGCCGCTGTACCTCCGCACTGTCCTCGACCAAGGTTTCTATCCCACAGGTGTCTGGACAGCTCCCTCCGATGCTGACCTCAAGCACGATGTGGAGTTAGGCCTGAAGGCAGGTTTCAACGGAGCTCGTCTACATCAGAAAGTCTTCGAGGAGCGTTTTCTCTATTGGGCCGACAAACTGGGTTATCTCGTTTCCTCCGAGAGTGCCAGTTGGGGTATGAATATGCAGAATGAGGTGTCAGCACGCAATTTCCTCACTGAATGGGAAGAAGTCGTCATTCGCGACCGCAACCATCCCTCCATTATCATGTGGACACCTTATAATGAGACGTGGGGACGTTCGCGCGACCGCGAGAGTGCTCGTCAGCACGACCGCTTTGTCAGTGATGTCTATCAACTGACCCATAATCTCGACTACCGACCCATCGACGACGTCAGCGGCGGCCACCATGTCGTAGCAGACATTTGGAGCCTGCACAACTATTCCCAAACGGGCGAGGAACTGGCAAAAGTGCTTACTTGGAAGGACGGCAAGGCACCACAGTTCAACGACTACGAGGCACGCTACAGCGGACAACCCTACTTCTTCGACGAGTATGGAGGTATCAAGTGGGTGGTCGGACAGCAGTATGCCGAGAACACTTGGGGTTATGGCGAAGGACCAAAGACGTTGGAAGAACTCTACACCCGCCTCGAAGACCTCACGCGAACCATCATCAAGTTCGACTACATCTGCGGTTTCTGCTATACCCAGCTCACCGACGTTGAGCAGGAACAGAACGGAGTCTATAACTTCGACCGCACAGAGAAGTTCGACATGCAGCGCATTTCCAGTATCTTCCGCTTGCAGCCCGAGGAATATAAAGGCAAGTAGCCGTTCGATGCTGCTTGCTGCCGAGAATTGTTCAATAACTGGGGTTCTGTGTCACTATTGGTGCAGAACCCCAATATTTTGTTTTTTCCTGTTTTCTTTGGTCGGTTCGGGGAATTTGCGTACCTTTGCGGCCGATTAGACAATGTGGATAGATTTGGGCTGCTTGCAACCACATAAAAAAATGCTAAAACCAACCATCAGGTTGGACGCATCTTAGACTTCCCAATGACATCCCATTCTGTTTAAAATCATTATTATTGTAAATCGTTTAATTCTAAATTAGAATGGGTTACTTATTTACTTCTGAATCTGTTAGCGAAGGTCATCCTGACAAGGTGGCCGACCAGATTAGTGATGCCGTATTAGACAATCTGCTGGCTTTCGATCCCCAGTCGAAAGTTGCCTGTGAGACGCTTGTTACCACCGGACAGGTGGTGTTGGCAGGTGAAGTGAAGTCACAAGCCTACGTGGACTTACCCGAAATTGCCCGTGAGACTATCCGGCGTATCGGCTACACGAAAGGAGAATACATGTTCGAAGCCGACTCCTGTGGAGTTTTTTCTGCCATCCATGAGCAGAGTCCTGACATCAATAGGGGCGTCGAACGCAAAGACCCCATGAATCAAGGTGCCGGAGATCAAGGCATGATGTTCGGCTATGCTACCAATGAGACGGAGAACTACATGCCGCTGGCATTGGATCTTGCCCACCGCATTTTGCGTGTCTTGGCCGACATCCGTCGCGAAGGTGTGGAAATGACCTATTTGCGTCCAGACGCCAAGAGTCAGGTGACTATCGAATATGGCGACGACCATCGTCCGCGTCGCGTGGATACCATTGTCGTCTCCACCCAGCACGACGAATTCATCCTCCCCATCGACGGCGACCAGCAGACAGCCGACATCAAGATGCTGTCTCAGATTCGTCGCGACGTGAAGGATATTCTGATTCCCCGTGTTGTCGAGAGTATCCAGAGTTCCGAAGTTCGTGCCCTCTTCGACGATCATATCACCTACCACGTGAATCCTACAGGTAAATTCGTCATCGGAGGACCTCATGGCGACACGGGTCTGACTGGTCGTAAGATCATTGTGGACACCTATGGTGGCAAGGGTGCTCATGGCGGTGGAGCTTTTTCTGGAAAAGACCCGTCGAAGGTAGACCGTTCCGCGGCATACGCTGCCCGCCATATCGCAAAGAATATGGTGGCTGCAGGCGTAGCGGATGAAATGTTGGTCCAGCTCTCCTACGCCATCGGCGTGGCAGAACCTGTAAGTATTTTTGTGGACACCTACGGCACCAGCCATGTGGGCGTTTCGGATGGAGAGATTGCCCGTCGCATCAAGGAACTCTTCGACCTGAGACCGCGCGCCATCGAGGATCGACTGAAGCTGCGTGCTCCCATTTACGAAGAGACAGCAGCATACGGCCACATGGGGCGTCAGCCACAGCGCATCACCAAGACCTTCCACAGCCATTATGGCAATCCCGTCAGCGTGGAAGTGGAGCTGTTCACGTGGGAGAAGCTGGATTATGTGGAGAGAATCAAAGAAGCATTTAAGTTGTAAGATTGTAGTCCGTTGAAAATAACAATAAGAAGTTGAATATTACGGTTTATTGTGCTTCGAGCACCAAAATACATCCCGATTACTTTGCTGATGCCCGTGCCATAGGCGAAGGACTCGCCCGTAGGGGCATCGGCCTCATCAACGGGGCAGGTCACATGGGACTGATGGGAGCTGCTTCCAATGCCTGTCTTGCTGCCGGAGGTGAGGTCACGGGGGTCATCCCTACCTTCATGGTTGAGCAGAACTGGCATCATACAGGTCTGACCCACCTCATTGAGACCGCCGACATGCACGAACGCAAGCAGACGATGGCCCATCTCTCCGATGGCTGCATTGCCTTGGCGGGCGGTTGTGGCACGCTGGAGGAACTGATGGAGGTCATCACCTGGAAGCAGTTGGGTTTGTACCTGAAACCCATTGTCATCCTGAACACCCGTGGCTATTACGACCCTCTGTTGCAGCAGTTCCAGAGAGGTATAGAGGAGCATTTTCTGGGCGAGAGACATGCTGGCATCTGGCGGGTAGCCCAAACCCCGGAGGAAGCTATCGACCTCGTACTCTCCACTCCGCTTTGGGATGCCAGTGTCCGTAAGTTTGCTGCTATCTGATAACCTTCTATTTCCCTTCCCACCTTGGACACCCTGTTTTATGAAGGCTTCATGGCTCGTGATTCGTTGCTCGCCAACGACTCATTGCTCTTTCGCCAGCCCGAGAACTATCTGGCAGGACAATGGGGTATGTCCGTCGAATACGTGCCGGAGGCCTTGCATAGCAACGATGGCGTAGCTCTGTTCCTCCTGGGATTTTTCTTCCTGTCGGTGGTGGTGGTGTTGCTTAGGAAAACGTCTTTCAGCGAGCGTGTAAATAATTTTGTTTATCCTCAGTCTATTCAGACAAATGACGTCTTGAACTCGGGTGAAGAGTTTGTCCAGATGCTTCTGGCCGTCATGGTCAGTATGCTCGGGGCTGTCCTCTACTTTGGCTATGCCTCTCTTCATTGGAACCTCCATCTGGCCCCCTTTTCTATGTTCCAGTTGCTGGGCATCTACGCGGGAGTCTGTTTGGGATATTTGATACTTAAACAGCAGCTTCTGGCTTGCGTGAATGCCGTCTTTTTCAAGCATGAGAAACGAGAGCTGTGGCGCAAGGACTATGGTCTCGTTTTTTCCATTGGTGCCTTGTTGCTGTTTTTCCTTGTCTTGCTGGCTGTTTATGTCGATTTGACACAGGAAAAGGTAGCTTACGGACTCCTTTTTGTGTTACTTTTTGTAAAAAGTTTGGTCTTTCTCAAGGACTTTACTTATTTTTTCGATAAAATTTATGGCGTTGTACATCTTTTTGTGTACTTTTGTGCCCTCGAAGCCGTGCCGCTTCTCGTCCTATGGACTGCTCTAAACCGTTTAACAAACTATTTGACAACCACATATTATTAGAGGAATCAAGATGATTAAGAAGATATTGGTCTCACAGCCTAAGCCCTCTTCCGAAAAGTCTCCTTACTTCGACATTGCAGAACGTCACCACGTAGAGATTGTTTTCCGGCCCTTCATCAAGGTAGAAGGACTTTCAGCAAAGGACTTCCGCCAGCAGAAGATTTCCTTGCCAGAGTATACAGCCATTGTCTTTACCTCCCGCCACGCCATTGACCATTTCTTCCTCTTGGCCAAGGAACTTCGTTTCAACGTGCCGGAGGATATGAAATATTTTTGCATCACGGAGCAAGTGGCGCTCTACATCCAGAAGTATGTGCAGTACCGCAAGCGTAAGATCTTCTACGGCACGACAGGCAAGTTCGCCGATTTGCTTCCTACGATGATCAAGCACAAGACAGAGCGCTATTTCGTGCCTATGTCTGACGTCCACAACGACGAGATTGCCAATTTGCTCGATGAGAAAAAACTCAAGCACACCGAAGGGGTCATGTATCGTACTGTCCCCAATGATTTCGTAGGCGACGAACCCTTTGACTACGATATGCTGGTATTCTTCAGCCCCAGTGGCGTGCAGAGCCTGTTGCGGACCTTCCCCGACTTCAAGCAGGGCGACATGGCCATAGCCTGCTTCGGACCCACTACCGCCAAGGCTATTAAGGATGCCGGGCTGCGTCTGGACTTGGAGGCTCCGACACCTAAGTATCCCAGCATCACAAGCGCACTCAACGCCTACATCGAGGAAGTCAACAAGAAGAAATAAACCATCGAGGCAATGAACGCTGTTCATTCCTTCCCAAAGTCAGAGCGCCTTTGTAGTCGGAAGGACATTGAGGCACTCTTCGCGAGCGGAAACCGAGCTTTTTCGGCATTTCCGCTCCGCGTGGTTTTTAGGGAAGCAGCAGAGACCAAGGTGCTTATCTCCGTTTCCAAACGAAGGTTCAAGCACGCCGTGGACCGCAACCGGGCAAAGCGTCAGATGCGTGAGGCTTGGCGCTTGAACCGCGACATCCTTCCCGCGACACCCCTGCACCTTGCCTTTATCTGGCTGGCCGACGAGCCACAGCCTTCGGAACTCGTTCATCGCAAGATGAAGAACCTCCTCCACAGAATCTCGGAGCTATAATGTTTCGCCGTCTGTTCATCCTCCCCATACTTTTCTACCAGCGCTTCATTTCGCCGCTGACACCTCCCTCGTGCCGCTACACCCCAACGTGTTCGCAGTACGCCGTAGAGGCCATTCGCAAACATGGTGTTCTCAAGGGATTATACCTCGCTGTGCGTCGGGTGTTGAGCTGTCACCCCTGGGGAGGTCATGGCTATGACCCCGTTCCCGACCATTTCACCTTCTTTCGCGAACCCGGTCATCCGCAATACCGCCACTGAGGACAGCCTATAACTAAGCCTCAAGAGTTGTAGGCTTAACCATAATCCTGTTTTCTGTTTGCAAAGAGGTTCCCTTCCCAAATGCTAAAATTGAGTTTTTCACCACCCAATTGATTCAGAACCACAAAATTTTGTTGGTAAAAGTTACCATCACCCGTCACCTTTTTCGCCTAACAGGTAGATTTTCAGTCTTCTATCGGGTGATGGTAAGGTGACGGTAAACCTGTTTTTCGGCAAGAAGAAACCCGATGTGGCTGATAATGAGGACGAAAGATTTTATTTACCATCACCTTTTTAGTTTGAAGACCAAAAGGCTTGCAGGAATGGAAAGAAATTTATATGGAACGGGTAAGGAAACAAATTGGAACGAATAAGCACAAATTTAGACCACTAATAAAGAAAGAAAACAATGCGCAAGAATACGCAAGAATTTAAATTAAGAATACGCAACTGTAAGGTTTAGGTTCCCTTGTTTGTCTCACCAGTTGGACACGCCCGAACCCTTAAGGGTTCAGGCTCTAACCCTTAAGGGTTCACGCCATAATCCTTAAGGGTTCGGGCGCATACCCTTAAGGCTTCAAGATGCTATTGACAGGGTGATGGTAACTCGACGAATCTATCTAACTCATACACAGCCGATTGAAGGGTGTTTGTGAGTAAAAGAATCGCGAAATACCGTTTACCGTCACCTTACCATCACCCGATAGAAGACTGACAATCTGCTTGTTAGGCGAAAAAGGTGACGGGTGATAGTAGGTTTTACAAAAAAGATTTTGTGTCAATTGGAGCCATATAACGGGAAAAAAGGTCTCTTATGTGAAAAATTATTCCAAAAGGAGTGATTATCTCAGATTATATTAGTACCTTTGCCATGTCATTGATGATTTTGCTTGTCTTTTAACGTAGCACTAAGGTAAGTGGAAAATCTGACATGACATAATCCTGGGCCGCTCGGCTTTGAAAGAACTTTTTGTTGCTCAGGAACTTATAAACAAAATTAAACTAAAGTGCTGCGGAATTTAGAAGTTAAATGAAACATTTCAAATTATTGAGTTTGCTGTTAGTAGCTTTTATAGCTACAGCAGTTTTCGTCGCCTGTGGCGATGATGAAGATGAAGGCAAGGGGGGTAACTCAGCCCTTGTTGGTGCCTGGATTGACGGAAGTGGTAACGAGATTCTTGTTCTTAGTGCCGATGGCAATGGCTATTGGGGTTCTCCCAAGCATTTTGACGACAAAGAAGTGTTTACGTGGAGTGCCACGAGCGATATCCTCACTATCAAGTATCCGGCCTATGATAATGGCTACAGCAGTGGAGAGGAAGAAATTGACAGATATCGCTATGTCGTGAATGGAGACAAACTTACTCTTTCTGATATTGACGACAAAGAAAGCTACAGCTCATCAGGCTCTGGGAGCTACAGTGAGGTATTTACTCGTTACAATTTGAAATAATAACGTTTATTCGTTTCCGCTTATGAGGGCATCGTAATCCACGATGCCCTCTATTATTCTGGGCACTTTACTGTCAGCCTGAGGACCTATCAGCGAAAGCCGTCCATCGTAGTCGGACTGACTGATGCCAGCCAGATAGAGTAGCAGATGAGGCAGACGGTCGGTCATCCAGGGGCGTTGAGCCGATGCCTGTATCTGAGCAACGATGTCCGAATGGCGTTCAGCATAACTGGGTGAGCACCATATCCAAAAGGGAATCTCGAATTCCTGATGTACCTGACGGGCGGTCAACTCTGCATAGATTCGCCCCTTCACGGGGAGATCGTCATAAACCTCCTCCGCATGGTCGGCCAGACAGACCACGATGGCCTCCTGATTTTCATAGAACTGCAAGATTTTATCCAGAACGTTATCATTCCATAGTGTGGCGTTATCGTAGTGAGCTACGACTTGTCGCTCGTCCTCTTTCAACTGTCGCTGTTGGTAGTCTGCTGTTGTAAATACGGTCGCACTGGCTGGATAGCGTGCTGCATAGTCAAAATGCTGGCCGTGCAGATGTATGATGTCCATCCTGTAGTTGGCACTGTCGTTCAGAATTTCCAACTGGGTGTTCAGGAAAGCCATGTCGTTCTGCCGCTGTCTCTTATTGTGAAGGTCGAACAAGTCGTTAAACAGTTCCCTGTCATTGATGAAGAATCCGCCCGTCTGATTGGAACGCGACAAGTTTCCGTGGTGCGCAAATTGGTTGGTAAGGAATGCCACCCGATAGCCCGCTTGTCTGAACAAGGTAGGAAAAAGAGGATAGGAAGACCAGGGCCTGGAGGCACCATAGTGATGGAGCGAGAACATCTGGTTAAAAGAATTGGTAGTGATGTTCCATGATGAAATCACATCCGTGAAAACCGTCAGTTGTCCACTTTCTGCACGTGCCATTTGTTTGGGTGTAGTGGGCAATGGATAACCGTAGAGCTGTGAGTGGTGGCGGTTATAGCTTTCACCTATGATGAGTACGATGCATGGAGAACGATGGGAACAACTGTCTATGTGGGCGTGGGCATTCGTCTCACGCAGAATGGCGATTTCTCTTTCTGAGAGTTTCATGGCCTTAAGTGCGTGTGCCAGTCTCAAAGGTGAGATATAGGCACTCTCGTCAAAGTTTCTGAACACCAGTCCCTCCATATCACTGACATTATCTTGACTGAGCAGCTTGACCAACCGCTGTTTATCTGGCCATGTGAACACTACCCCAGCCATCAGAAGGATGGCCCCACCCGTCAAGCTCCATCTGCGACATGGAATGGTACTGAGCCAAGGTATGCGCTTGACATAAAAGGCGGAAACAATAGCGTGAACGATGATGAGTAGGACTATCAAAAAGGTGTGCCAATCGTTGAGCAATTGCCGCCCGTAACTCGCCAAGAAATCTGATATCTCGCCATCATTCGTATTGATGAAGATAACAAGCATGGTTGGACTAAGTCCTTTCCCGAAAGTATAGAGGCAGTAGGTGTCTATGAGTGCCGTAACATAGACGACTGCCTCAACCACAATTCGCAAGGTATTAGATAAGCGTCTTGGGAGAAACCAAAGAAGCAAGCCCAGCAGCGACAAGTCTGTCAACAGGCAAACGATGTGGATGACAGGCGTATGATCATTCCAATTGAAACTGACCAATCCTACGATGAGGAGCATCAAAATACCTAAAACGGTTCGCTTTTCTTTCATGAGTGCAGCGGAATTTAGAGATAAAAATGAGGCTTTTTGGAGGAAAAAGCAAAAATATTTAGGGTTTCGTTGTTCTGGAACCGTAAATTTTGCTTACCTTTGCCGCGCTTTTAGTAGTAAAAGCCTTAGGATTGGGATATGGTGTAATGGTAACACAACAGGTTTTGGTTCTGTTTTTCCTGGTTCGAATCCGGGTATCCCAACCATAATTTAAGTTTCTCTCTCAAGTTGAAGGAGCTGTGTCGTATGTTGAGACACGGCTCCTTCCATTGTTTTCTTCGTTGGTTATTTTGGCTCTGTGGCGTTCAGCAGTTCGAGAGCTTGTAGTACGACGGGATCCTCTTCGTAAATGACTTGGAAGTACTCCGACATGTCCCACAGGTCACGTGCCACGAGACCCTTCAGGATGAGGGAGACGGAGTGTACGGTCTTCTCCAGTTCCTCGTCGTCGCGGGCGCGTATGCTGTCTTTCTTTTCGGCTTCGGCAAACATCTTGTCGAGTTCCTTGCGCGGGAAGGTGAACTTGGCGTTGAAGGTTTCGAAGTCTGGGTAGCTCTTGTGGAGCTGCTTGCGGTTCTGGTCGATGTAGTGGAGGCTGGCATTGATGATGTAGGAGCGGGCGCTAAGTTCGCGATGCAGGCGGGTGAAGCGGGTGGTATCCAGCGGCACGAAGATGTCTGGCATGATGCCTCCTCCACCGTAGACGGTGCGTCCGAGGCGCAAGGTCTTGTAGCGCAGCGAATCGGGGAAGTGGATGCTGTCGGCATTGGTGAGTTCGCCGCGGTTGTAGCGGTCGATGACGTCGCGGGCGTAGGATTTGGCGTCTCCTTTCTCATAGGGTTTCTGGATGCAGCGGCCGGAGGGTGTGTAGTAGCGGGCGATGGTCAGGCGGATCATCGAGCCGTCTTCCAGCTCTATGGGGCGTTGTACCAGTCCTTTTCCGAAGGTGCGACGGCCGACGATGGTGCCCCGGTCATGGTCTTGGATGGCGCCGGATAGGATTTCGGCTGCCGAAGCGGAATATTCATCGACGAGCACGATGACCCGGCCTTCGGTGAAGAGTCCGCCGCCCGTAGAGTGGAATTCTCCCATGTTAATGCCTCCGCGTCCTCGGGTGTAGACCACCATTTCGTCCTTGGGCAGGAACTCGCTGGCAAGTTCAGCCGCAGCGTTGAGGTAGCCGCCTCCATTGCCTTGCAGGTCGAGGATGAGGGTCTGCATTCCCTGTTCCTGTAGTTTCTTGATGGCATCGGTGACTTCGGTGTGGGTGGTGGCTGCGAAGTTGCTGAAGCGGATGAGGCCCACGCCCGGGCGGATGATGTAGGCGGCGTCGAGGCTGTTGACGGGAATCTTGTCGCGTTTGACGGTGAAGTAAAGCACGTCTTTGATGCCCCGACGGACAATGCCGAGGCGTACCTTGGTGCCCTTCGGACCACGCAGGCGGGACATGATGTTCTCGCGGCTCATCTTGACGCCGGCAATGGCAGTATCGTTGACAGTGATGATGCGGTCGCCCGCCAGGATTCCGACTTTCTCCGACGGTCCCTTGGAGACGGGCTGGATGACGACGAGCGTGTCCTCCAGCATGTTGAATTGTACGCCAATGCCGTCGAAGGTGCCTTGCAACGGCTCGTTCATCTTCTTTGTGTCGGCTGCGTTGGTATAGGCCGAATGGGGGTCGAGCTTGGAGAGCATCCCCGTGATGGCGTCCTCCACCTGACGGTCGATGTTGACGGTGTCCACGTACATCTGATTGATCATGATGGTGGACTGCAAGAGCTTACGGACAGCCATCTCGCGAGAGTCGGTCTGGGCACAAAGCCTCACCCCCCACCCCTCTCCAAGAGGCAAGGGAAGTAGGTTGCAGAAGAAAAGGATAAATAGTAATAATCGTTGTGTCGGAGTGGTTCTGCTCATGTTGTTTCTTGTGGATTTAAGTAATATCCTTCGGGCAGGAAGGGTGTGATGTCCTTACCGAAGTGAGCCAATTCGCGGACGATGGAGCTGGAGACGGAGGCCAGTTCGGGGTCGGCGAAGAGGCAGATGGTTTCGATGCCTGTGAGCCGACGGTTGATGTCTGCCATCTGCATCTCGTACTCGAAGTCCTTGAGTGTGCGCACGCCGCGCAGGATAGCCTTGGCTCCTACGGAGGCTGCGAAGTCGGTGGTCAGTCCGCTGTAGGTTTCTACACGCACGCGCGCGTTACTCTTATATAAAGTACGCAATGCCCGCACGCGTTCTTGAGCAGGAATCCATCCTGTCTTCTGACCGTTTACGCCTACGGCAATGACGACTTCGTCAAAGAGTTTCAGAGCACGTTCGACGAGGTTAGCATGGCCCAGCGTGAAAGGGTCGAAACTACCCGGGAAGAGGAGAAGACCTCCTCCCCGCTCTCCCTCAAGGGGAAGAGTTGAATGGTTTTGATGGGTGGTATTCTCTATCATTCTTCTTCTTCTGCCCTATCCTCTTCGATGACAAGATTGTCGATGATGAAGTTCTGGCGTTCCATGGAGTTCTTGCCCATATAATATTCGAGGAGGGCGGCAACCTGGTCGGACTTGTGGAGGCTGACCTGTTCGAGCCGCATATCCGGACCGATGAAGGCACGGAACTCGTCGGGCGAAATCTCGCCGAGACCTTTGAAGCGGGTGATTTCTGGTTCAGGACCGAGGAGTTCGATGTTCTGCTGGCGTTCCTCTTCGCTGTAGCAGTAGCGGGTGATGAAGTCGCCCTTCGTGTCGGCTTCGCCAATGGTTTCGAGGCGCGACCTGGAGAGCTTCTTGCGGCGTTGGCGCACACGGAAGAGCGGGGTTTGCAGGATATAAACGTGGCCTTTCTTGATGAGTTCCGGGAAGAACTGGAGGAAGAAGGTTATCATGAGCAGGCGGATGTGCATACCGTCCACATCGGCATCGGTGGCCACGATGACGCGGTTGTAGCGCAGGCCGTCCAACCCGTCTTCGATGTTCAAAGCGGCTTGCAGGAGGTTGAACTCCTCGTTTTCGTAGACCACTTTTTTGGTCAGTCCGTAGCAGTTCAGGGGCTTGCCTCGGAGGCTGAAGACGGCTTGCGTGAGCACGTCGCGGCTTTTGGTGATGGAGCCAGAGGCCGAGTCGCCCTCGGTGATAAAGATGGAAGAATCCTCTTGGCGGTCGCCTTTGGGATCGTTGAAATGGATGCGGCAGTCGCGCAGTTTGCGGTTGTGGAGATTGGCCTTCTTCGAGCGTTCGCGGGCCAGCTTGGCGACCCCGGCCATGGCTTTGCGTTCGCGTTCACTCTCGCCGACTTTCTGCAGGATGATTTCGGCCACATCGGGTGTGCGGCGCAGGTAGTTGTCCACTTGTTCCTTGACGAAGTCTCCGATGAACTTGTCGATGGAGATACCTCCGCCGTTGGGTTCGGTACTGAGGCTTCCGAGTTTTATTTTCGTCTGGCTTTCGAAGAGAGGTTCCTGGATGCTGATGCTGATGGCAGCGACGATGCCGTTGCGGATGTCGGAGTAGTCGAAGTTCTTGCCGGAGAAGTCCTTGATGGTCTCAGCAATGTATTTTTTGAAGGCGCTCTGGTGGGTGCCGCCTTGGGTTGTGTGCTGTCCGTTGACAAAGCTGTGGTACTCCTCGCCGTATTGCCCATTGGTGTGGGTGAAGGCTATTTCGATATCCTCGCCCTTGAGGTGTATGATGGGATAGAGGGGCTGGGTCGTCATGGTGTCGGTCAGCAGGTCTACAAGTCCGTTGCGCGAGAGGATGCGGCGACCGTTGAACATAATAGCGAGGCCTGTGTTCAGGTAGGTGTAGTTGCGCAACATGATCTCGACGAACTCCGACTGGAATCGATAGTTGCGGAAGAGGGTATCGTCTGGTTCGAAATAGATGAGGGTGCCGTTTTCGGTGTCGTCGGACGTGCCGACCACAGAACCTTCGGGAGCTGCGGAGAGGTTTACGGAGCCGGTGTCGCCGACTAATTCTCCACATTTGAACTCTACGCGGCGTGTCTCTCCGTCGCGGAAACTCTGGGCGACGAAGTGTGAACTGAGAGCGTTGACGGCTTTCAAGCCCACGCCATTCAGTCCCACGCTTTTCTTGAAAGCCTTGGAGTCGTACTTACCGCCGGTGTTCAGCATGGAAACGGCTTCTGTCAGCTTGCCGAGAGGGATTCCGCGGCCGTAGTCGCGGATGGTCACGCGGAGGTTGTCTTCAATGGTCACCTCGATGCGCTTGCCGGCATTCATCTTGAACTCGTCGATGCTGTTGTCGATGACTTCCTTCAGCAGGACGTAGATGCCATCTTCGGCGTGAGAGCCGTCGCCGAGCTTGCCAATGTACATGCCCGGTCGAGTGCGCACATGTTCCATATCGGACAGGTGGCGTATGTTGTCGTCGGTGTAGTCGGGAGAGGTCTGCTGTATCTCTTCTAATTCTTCTGCCACGATTTATAAAACCTTATACGTTAATCCTTGAAACGAGAGAAATAGGTCACTTACAGCTCTTTCTGCCAACAGCGTCTACGCTTGTGGATGGTGCAGTCGAGGTGAGACCATTGCTGCTGGCTCTTGTCGTTGCTTTCCAGTTGGGGATGGGTCTCGGCCCAGACAAAGCCTATTTTCTGTGCTGTAGGGATGATTTCAGCGAAGATCATGGCGTTGACGCCCTTGTTCTGATACTCTGGCAGTACGCCGACGAGCAAGAGGTCGATGACAGGGGCTGGCTTGAAGTAGATGGCCTTGGCCAGATGGAACCAGCCGAAGGGGAAAAGCTTGCCGTGGGCTTTCTGCAAGGCATAGGAGAGCGAGCCAATGCCTACGCCCATGGCGATGGGTTCGTTCTGCTCGTTCTCCACGACGGCCAGCAGGCGCATATCCAGGAATGGCAGGTAGGTGTTGGCATACTGCATGATCTGGCGTTCGTTCATTTCAGAGTAGCCATATAGGTCTGCGTATGCCTTGTTGACGACATCGAAGACTTTCAAAATGTACTTGCCGTTGTCGGCAGCCAGAATTTCCTTGTGGTTCTTGAAACGACGCATGTGCAGATTGTAGCGTTTCATACACAACTCTGCCACGCGCATGTATTTTGCAGAATCGGCCTGTGCTTCGGAGGTCGGTACCATGACCTTCCGTTCCACCCAGTCAACTTCCTTCTCAAACCCAAGACGTTCCATGTGGCGGGGATAGTAGGGATAGTTGTAGATGGTGCTCATGGTGGAAAGTTGGTCGAAACCATCGGTGAGCATTCCTTCCGGATCCATATCCGTAAAGCCCAGCGGACCGACAATCTTATTCATGCCACGCTTGCGTCCCCATTCCTCAACGGTTTTCAATAGTGCTTCAGGCACTTCTGGATCGTCGATGAAATCTATCCAACCGAAGCGGACGTTGCGTGTGTTCCACGTCTTGTTGGCTTTATGGTTAATGATGGCTGCCACACGTCCAACAATCTCCTTCCCGCGATAGGCCAGGAACAGGTCGGCTTCGCAGAACTCAAAGGCGGCATTCTTCTTTCGGTTGAAAGTGTCCAACATGTCTTCCAGAAAGTCTGGAACAGCATATTTATTGCCTTTGTACAGTTGATAGTTAAAACGAATGAAGGCGCGTAGTTGCTTGTGGCCTTCCACTTTTCTTATATCAATCATGGTTCTTATGGAACTCTGTCAGATTAAAAATAATAGCAAGCATGGATTGTCCATGAATTCGTTTTGGATGTACTCTTGAATTCTTTTTTAAGTTCATCTATGACATGTGTGAAAGAAGCATCACTGGTGTTGCCCAATGGGATATTGTACGTGAAGCCCAGTTCAAGGTGCTTGAGCAACATGGCTCCGGCACCAATATTCCAACTGAATGCAGAAGACTTTAGGTTAAAGGTATGTTCGATGTCTTCCTTAAGTTCATTTGTTGTTTCCCAATTAAAGGATTTATCACCAACGTTGAAGGCGAACTGTGGTCCCGTGGCTACGTAAACACCGACAATCTTGACAATCGAGAAGTCGAATCGTGCATTGAGAGGGATAAGAATGCTCTTCTGTTTGATGTTATCGTAGTCGTTGACACTGAGGGTGCGTTGGTCATAAAGCGCAGAGATGTCAGCGCCTAATCCTAAAGGAAGGTTGAACTTCAAAGCCAAACCTGCACACCAGCCTAACTTACCTTTCGTGTCGAAATCACTTTTGTTGAAGTTCAATTCAGAGCTGCTGAGGCCGCCCTTGATACCGAAACTTAATTGTGCACAGGCTGGAGACAATTGCAAAAGTGTCATGAAGACGCAGGATAAGAAAATACGTTTTGTCATTGCTATTTGAAATTTTAGTATGAATAATCGTCGTAAGCTAATAAAGATGGGGCAAAGGTAACGTTTTTTGGCAAAAGGAAACCACGTTTCCATGCTTTTTTAGCTTAATATAAGGGTAATGGTTAAAAAAACTGCAAAAATCTTTTCTGATGCCATAGAAAGCAGTAATTTTGCGTTGTCATAATTATATAAACAACTAATCCAGCTATGCAAATGAAGAAATTCCTCGTACTGGCCTTCTTCGCCAGTGTTTCGCTTTTTACCGTTCATGCTCAAAGATCAGGCCAGACAGACTACAAGCCTGCTCCTTACATGTTCGTTGGCGTTCAAGGAGGTGCCCAAACCACTATCGCCAACTACGACCAGTTGAAACTACTTACTCCTACGGCGAGTGTCAGCTTTGGCGCTTTCTTCACGCCTACCGTAGGAGCCAGACTGCACGTCAATGGTATGTGGGACAAAGGTGGAATCGAGCCCGATTTTGAGTATAAATACAAGTATGCAACGGCTGACGTTGACCTGCTATTGAACCTGTGCACGCTCTTTGGAAAAAAGGACTATTATCCCTTGAACGTCTATCTTATAGGTGGTGTCGGACTCAATTATGCTTGGGACAACGACGAGCTTATGGGCAGTTCTTTCAAGACGGATGTAGCATGGAAGGATCATCAGTTGAGTCACAATGCCCGCGTCGGCCTTATGTTTGGTGCTAATATCAGCAAACATTGGAGTGCTAATCTTGAAGTGAACATGAACTTCATCGACGACCGTTTCAATAGTCTGTCAAATGATAAAGATGACAGGATGCTTACGGCTCAGGTTGGACTTGCCTATAAGTTCGGGTTTAAGAAAATATCAGCTCCCACTACTATTCCAACTCCCAAACCTGTCGTGGCTGAATCTGCACCGGCCGCTGCTCCTGCCGCCGCTGCCGCTGCTCCTGCTCCCAAGAAAGAGCCTCAGCCTGCGGTTCGACAAGTGGATATTCAGAAAGAAATCTTCTTTGCACTCCGCGAAACGACCGTATCAGATGGAGAGCGTTCCAAGATAGAGGATCTCGTCAAATTCCTGAAGGAGAATCCTGACAAAACCATAGTCGTAACCGGATATGCTGATTCAGAAACGGGTAATTCCCGAATCAACATGACCTATGCACAACAGCGTGCCGAGAATGTTGCTAGAGCACTGAAAGAAAGTGGCATCGACGCTGCACGTATCATCGTCGATGCCAAGGGCGATTCGGTTCAACCTTTCGGTGAGAATGATAAGAACCGCGTAGTCATTGCCATCAGCAAATAAAGCTTGTGGCAATGAGCAGATAGCTTATTCGCGTGGACTGATAACCACGTATTTGGTCTGAACGGCCATTTCTTTATCTTTACGACGGGTGCGGATAATCCACTGCTGGAAAGCACCCCAGGTCTGAACGCGAGGGTAGACATTTCCATCCTCGCGTTGTTTGAATCTGTCTACGTTCTTGCTGAACTTGTTGGGTGAGAAGATGAAGTAGAGTTGGTTCAGTTCTTGGAATGAGCCATCAGCCGTCAGGGTGTATTCGTCGATAATCTGTGGATTCTCTCCTTCTGAATACTTCTTTGGGCTGAAGAGAATGTATTCCTTTCCGTGCGTGATGGGGAAGGCACCGCCTTGGCTGTTTGCATAGGGAAGCAGGCAGTAGGCGTTCTCGCCGTCCAGCAGATAAATGGCAAGATAGCCGTCTACAGGTGAGAGAAAACTGACAAAGAGGTCGTCACCTGCCATGAACTCAGAACTCTCATACCTGGAATCCGGCGTATTGCGGAGAATCTTGGCCTCAAAAGGGATGGGGTTGTTCGTCAGTTCCTGGATTTTCCCATTCACGGTTGCTGTCACGATGAAGCTGCTCCCATCAAGTACGACTTCGGTCTTGGGCTCTTCTGTATCGCCAATCCATTCGCCGTTCACTTCGCCTTCACTACTCAATGAGGCGAACTTGGAAGTCGTGATGTTGTTCTTAGAGATGAGGCTGGTAGCATTAGCTCCGCTGATGATGGTGCCGAACTCTTCACGCAAAGCTTCCACCTTGGCCCGGCTGATAGCATTGCGTTTGGCCTGCTCCATGCTTTCGTTGGGAGCTGCGTGGTAGACATAAGTGTGTTTTTTATGCTTCTGCGACTGAGCATAAAGAGGACTTGCCACGAAGAACGTGGCAAGGATAAAGAGGGTAAAGAGTTTGAGTTTCATAAAAGGTATTATTTATCCAATCGCCAGTTTCCCCATTCCGAAGGAGGAAGAGGAGTCTGAACGGTAGGAGTTTGAATCTTGCCATTTAAGCGAATGCTTTGTTGCTTGACCTGCGTTTCGACGTAGTCAAATAGCTTCTTGTAGGTAACCTTTCCCTTTTCTTCCTGTAGTTTCTTGAGGAGGAAATAGGTGAAGAGACCATGACGCTGGTTGTTATAGGGATAAGCCGTCTCACTACCTGTACTGGCACTGAAGACCACCATGTTGGAAATGGGTTCTGCAGCCTTGGCCTTGACGATAACGCCTCGGGCGGCAGTGTCCATTGTCTTTCCGTCTCTTTTCGCGCCAGAGAAGCAGGCATCCAGGAATACCGTGACAGAGCCAGGATTATTAGCTGTCAGTTCCGTATAGAATTTCGTAAGCTTGTAGCAAGTAGACATATTATGCGGTGAACCGTCGCAGGGCAGCAGATAAGTCTCGTTCGTGCTCGGGTCGGGCACTCCGTGGCCGGAATAGTAAACGAGAAGTCTCATGCCCCGATAAGCATTCTCAAATTGCTTGATTTGGTCAATGGCAACCGTCATTTCATTACCCGTAGCATTGGCCGCATGGATGATATTCTCGTTCGGAACGCCAAGAACGTCAACGCAATAGCGCTTGAAGGAGTTTCCATCTCTTTCGGCAAAGGGAACTGGATCGACATTCTTGTACTTTTCGTTGTTGATGATGAGAACAAACGTATTCTCGTTGACATCCTTCGTCTTGGGAATATTGACGTCAATCGTTGATTCACCCACGACGAGCGGTTCATCGACCGTCGTCCTTGCAGCCTGTCTGCGGGGTGTGTCTACGGTGTTGTTTGCAAAGAGGTCTTCGTCGTTCCAGACAGGTTTTGCAATCTTAATCTTGCCATATTCGAGTGGTTCGTTAACGTCGTAGGTATAGGACGCACCGTAAGGCGTTACGAACTGGGCGGTAGCCAGCAGAAGCTTACCATCTTTGTCCACCTTGAACTTGGGGAACTGTATCTTGACTCCATTCCAAGCCTCTTTGAATTTCTTGGCTTCATCGTCGGCAATGGGCACTTTGATATAGAGGTCGCCTTGCTTGGTCTGGATTCGGTAGGTCTGATGGTCCGGGTCGTAGTTCTTGAGGGTGTTGTCCTCCAGGTTGTAGTTGCTGCTGTACTCCTGTATGAACTCTTCTTCCAATTGATTTCTTGTCTTGATAGCCAAATCCTTACGTGTATCAGCATTTACGCGTTTGGCATACTCTTGTGCGGGTTCGAACTCTCCTCGTTTTTCCCAGTCAGCCAACACCCTATCCAATCGGGGTTTGTACCACTCGTTGAAGTTGGGCGTTGCTTCCTTGGTTACGTTTTTGGCGGCAAGGTTTACTGTGCCCCCATTTTGTTGCTGCCTGACAGCTCCAGCCTCGTCAGCTCGTCCCACCTGTGTGAGAGCGTCTGAGAGGGCATAGATGACGCGGGAATCGTTTTGGATTACCTCCTGACTCTTGCTGAGGGGTTCCAGAAGTTTAATAGTTTTGTTATAGTTGTCAGTTGCTTCTTTGCGCAATGCCTGGAATTGCGTTGCGTCGGTTGCGGTGTTGCTCTTGTTAAGAAGCTCTCCGGCGTAATTATAATGGCAGAATGCCAAATCCTTGACAATGGGAATATTGGTGGAATCCCTTTTATAGAATGCGTTGTATATAGTAATAGCTTTGGGATAATTGCCTTCTTGTTCCTCATAGCTGGCTTTTGCGAGCAAGAGCAAGGCATCATTCGGGGCCAAGGTGAGTCCCTTGGTCAACATTTCGTTGATTTTCTCTTTGTTGTTCCTTTTCTGGTAGACTCTGACGGCTTCCTTGATAAGTTCCAGATCGTTGGAATAGTTCATGATACCTTCTTCCAAAACAGAAGCTTCATCGTCAAAGCGTTCCAGTTGTTGCAAGGCACGGGCAAGGAACAAGTAGCAGGTCTGTTGGTTGCGTTTCTCACCTAAATCAATATATTCTTGCAGGAAAGAAGCTGCGGTTTCAAAATCCCGTGCATTGTACGACTCAGCAGCCACGAGAAAGATGTATGCCGGATAGTTTTCGTTGTTCGCAAACTGTTCTTCCTCGAACAGGGGCAGGCGCGGGATGTTCAGGTAGCACTCCAAAAACTTGGCAGCTTTTGGGTTATTGTCATGTTGGCTGTAGTAGACACCGGCATCCTCCATCTCGGGACGGAGCTGCATGATGTTGGTTTTTACATTTTCTTTTTGTTCATCCTCCAATTCATCCATACACTTGACATAATCCATGAAACATCCCAATAATGTTTCAAAAAGTACATCCTTATCAGAAGTGGGGTCGTTTTTTAACATATTGTATTGTGCAAAGGCTGTCTCTGCCGCGTTATAATGAGCCTGGGCAGGAGACACCACAATCGTGTCGGCATAGAGGTCAGCATCTGGTGCCTCGTTTGCTACCTGTGCATAAGAATAGAAAAAGCTGAATAAAAAACCGATAAGGACAAAAGAACGTTTCATTTTGTTATGGAGAATTAGATAGAAAAGAAGTTGGAAAACCTGCCCCCAACACGCTACATTGGGGGCAGGTGGTAGAGATTACTGTGCGTCGGGGAAGAGAAATTCCACGCTGACGCGACGGAACTGCGGACCTTCGTTCGGAGAAACTTCCACGTTGAAGGAGTCTTCCACCGTCATGTCTTTCAGAGCCTTGACATTCTTGAGGATGTAGTTCTTGACGCTGATGGCACGCAGGAGAGAGAGTTGTTCGTTGGAGGTGATGCCGCCGGCACGGGTGACGGACAGGTTCTGGGTCTGACCGTTGATGTTCACGGGCTGATCCTTGATGTCGCCATACTTGCCGTTGTAGGCAATCTTGCCATTGATGGGAGAGGCATCGGCAGAGCCCTGATACTTGATGTTCACGGTGTAGCCGGACTTGACATAGGGAGCAAACTCTCCGGCCAGGGACTCGTTGATGACCTTCAGCAGAGCGTTGGAAGCCTTGCACCTCTCGGCCTCGTACTTACCGGGAGCAAAGTCGTCGGAAACGCTGAAGCCGTCCTTTACATTATAGTTATAGATTACCTTGTAGTCGGCCTTGCCGTCCTGCTTGGGAATGCGCTCGGTCTGCACGGTGATGATGGTGTTGTCGACAGGAACTTCCTTGCTCTTGACTTCCTTGGCAGCATTGGTGTTGGCAGCTTGCTTCAGACGCTGGCCGTTGACCATCTCTTCCTGTACGGCAGCGAGGGGGGTATAGCCTTCGGTCTTCACAAACTTGGCATCGCGCGTCTTAATATAGGTGTACTTCTTGCCGGTAGCGGGGTTGATGACATCGGTGTAGATCACCTCGAACTGATCGCCGGGATTCAGGTCGTACACCGTGTTGGTGAATTGAAGGTCTTTGGTACCCTTGATGTCCTTGATGTCGGACTTGGGCACGGCCAGGGTGATGGAAGGCATGTCCTCGAATTCAACTCCGAGTAATTGGGAGTTGGAGCTATACTGCAGGTCCTTGATGGTAGCATTGGCGCGGTTGCCTGCCATTTCCGTTGATACGCTCTTAGAGTATTCCAGACGCTGGGTCTTGATGCCTTCGTCGGAAAGACGGTTCATGTAGTCGGTCTTGCTCTCGCCCTTCATACGCTTCATCCAGACGTTCATTCGGTTGCCGACTTCCTGCTCTTTCTGTTCGTAGAGAGAGAGGGCTGCGGTGTCTTCGACCTTCTTGGGAGCGGCCTTCTTTCCGAGGTCAACCTTCACGCCGACGAGTCCCGTGAAATACCAGTCCCAGTTAACATCGTTCGTAACGTCAGCCTGGCTGTTGTATTTGTCCGAAATGGCGTTGGCCATGGCTTCGACATTGATGCTGACGTTCTTGCTCAGTCTGAAATCGAAGTCCAGACCGGCGCGGCCTACGAAGCGGGCTTTGGTTCCGTCCCAGTTATAATCCTCTCTGTTGAGGGCATAGAGGCCATATTGTTTGTCGATGTTGTCATCGTTGTCCCATGCAATGTTTACTCCTCCACCAACAAGGACATTCATGTTGAAGAAGCGGTTGGGGTTGTAGCCGCAGAAGGCATTGAAGAGGTTGAACTTCAAGTCCAGCGTCGGGGCAACATACTTCCATTTGTAAGTATCGTTGTTGGAAAAGCCACCTTTGGCTTCCCATCCGCTGACACCGAGACGAAGGGCAAAGGCGGGGGTGAACTGATAGCCGACGCCAAGCTGGGCAGCAGGAGAAATCAGTTTGTTGAAGTCCGCATTGTCGAGGTTATTGTTGATACCTCCTTGCAGTTGCAGGAACCAATAACCTTTGAAATCATTTTGCTCTGAGTCCTGTGCCTGGGCGTTCATTCCCATGGAGAACAACGTCGCACAAAGTAGTAGTTTTGTGAATTTCATAATCGTTTGTGGGTAATGTTTTATAGTTCTTTGTGAAGTTTTTCCTTTTATTTTCGTAGGGCCTTACCCTCTGTTGGAGAGAGATAAGGTCCTACGATGGAATGGAATCAATTGGTTCCTGAATTTAGAAAGCATCGGGGAAGAGGAATTCCACGCTGACGCGACGGAACTGCGAACCTTCGGTAGGAGCAACCTTCACGTTGAACGAGTCTTCGACCTTCATGCCTTTCAGGGCTTTGGCGTTCTTGAGGATGTAGTTCTTGACACTGATGGCACGGACGAGAGACAGTTGCTCGTTGGTGCTGATGCCGCTGGCGCGGGTGACGGAGAGGTTCTGGGTCTTGCCGTTGATGTTCACGGGCTGGTCCTTGATGTCGCCATACTTGCCGTTGTAGGCAATCGTGCTATTGATGGGAGAGGCATCGGCAGAACCCTGGTAGTTGATGGTCACGATGCAACCGGGCTTGACATAGGGAGCAAACTCACCGGCCAGGGACTCGTTGATGACCTTCAGCAGGGCTGCGGAAGCCTTGGACTTCTCGGCCTCGTACTTACCGGGAGCAAAGTCGTCGGAAACGCTGAAGCCGTCCTTTACATTATAGTTATAGATTACCTTGTAGTCGGCCTTGCCGTCCTGCTTGGGAATGCGCTCGGTCTGCACGGTGATGACGGTGTTGCCTACGGCCACATCCTTGCTCTTGACTTCCTTGGCAGGGGCAGCGGCGTTGGTGGCGGCAGCCTGTGCCAGACGCTCGCTCTTCATGATTTCCTCCTGAACGTTGGCGATGGTCTGGTAGCCTTCTGTCTGCACGAAGTTGGCCTCACGCTTGCTGACGAAGGAATACTTCTTACCAGTAGCGGGGTTGATGACGTCGGTGTAGATTACTTCGAACTTGTCGCCGGGATTCAGTTCATACACCGTGTTGGCAAACTGGAGATCGCCGGTGGACTTGATTCCCTTGATGTCCTCTCCGGGAACGGCCAGGGTGATGGAAGGCATGTCCTCGAATTCGATGCCGAGCAACTGTTCGTTGGAGTTATACCAGAGGTCCTTGGCTGTGGAATTGGCGCGGCCGTCGGCCAGTCGGGTAGCAATGTCCTTAGAGTACTCCAGACGCTGGGTCTTCATGGCGTCGCCGGAGGTACGTGCGAGGAAGTCGTCCTTGCTCTCGCCCTTCAGGCGCTTCATCCAGACGTTCATCCGCTCATTAAGTTCTTTCTCTTTCTGCTCGAACAGCGTGAGGGGCTTGGGAGCGATGGGAGCGTGAATCTCGGCGTAGGTCTTCTTGGTGTGGCCGAAGTTGTAGGCGATGCCGAGGAGCAGCGAGGAGTACCAGTCGTCCTTGTTGTTGAGGACGCCGTTGAAGTCGTCGCTCGTGTTGTTCAGCCTGTATTCCAGCGAAACGCTCAGAGGTTTGGCGATGCGGTATTCCAAGGCTGCGCCTACGCGGAGGTGATGAGCCACCCAGGCATCGCTGGCAACGGTGTTGAAGTCCTTGTCGCCATAGTGCGTCAGGCCGACACCGCCCAGCAGGATGGCGTTCAGTCTGGGATTGTTGTTCTTGCTGATGAGTGCAGAAAGGTTGAACATGGCGTCGAGCCCGATGGTATAGTAATCGAAGCTATAGCTCTTCTCTGCTACCACGACACTCGACTTCAGGCCTTCGAAACCAAGGCGGGCACCGACAACCGGGGAGAACCAGGCACCGACGTTTGCGCCGAAGTTCGGTTTAATCAAGTCACTCATGGAACCGGAAGACAACGGCAGATGCAATCCTCCTTGGACTTGAACAAAGCCGTGCGAACGGAAATCGTTGTTCCCGAACGTAGCGTCGCTTTGTGCATAGGCAAGCTGTGGCATGACCATCAGGGCAGCCATCATCATAAAGCTTTTCACTGTTTTCATAATAAGTTGTTTTTTATTTTTAGAATGATTTATCGACAATAATGCAAAATGCGTGGCAAAGATACTATTTTCTTTTGAAATAAACGTTTTTTCAGAAAAAAAACCGCTTTATAAGCTTTTTTTTAGCAATAAAGTAGGATATTACCGACATTTTTACCTATTTTTGCATCAAAATAGAAGACGAAAACACATTAAATAGCTGAAATAATGAAAAGAAACGCCATTTCTCTTTTTTCCCTGATGGGGCTTTTGAGCGCCCTCGCATTCTTCAATTCCTGCAACGATGGCAAGGGCGAAGCCTTGCAGTCCAAGATCGATTCCCTGGCAACCGTCGTTGAGCAGCAGGCCACCGACCTCGACTATTACCAGAGCTGCCTCTTCATCGTCTCCGAAGGACTCGACAGCATCGCCAAGGCAGACAGCAGCCTCGTTCTCATATCCACCAATCCCGAGGGAACGGTCACCAAGGAAAGCATCCGCGAGAACCTGAAGTCCTATGCCGACATGCTGATGCGTCAGCACGAGCGCCTCAACGCCCTCGAAGCCAAGTTCAACGCCAGCAACAAAGAGCTCTCCCGCATGAACGGCCTCATCAACCTGCTCAACAAGCAGATTGCAGAGAAGGAAGCCACCATACAGAAGCTGCAGGAGAAGGTGGAACTCGACAACTTCACCATCGATATGCTCCAGGCCGAAGTGAACCGCCTCAGTACCGAAAATGCACAACTGACCAACACCGTGAGCTCCCAGAAAGAGTCGCTCAAGGTGGCGCAAGGAATGCTCAACGAAGCCTATTATATCGTCGGCACCAGCAAAGAACTCAAGGAAGCCGGCGTACTCAGCAGCAAATTCTTAGGGAAGTCAAAGATCAATGCCGACAACATCGACGCAAGCCTCTTCACGAAGATAGACATCAGCAAAGTCACACGCATCAACGTAGACGACAGCAAGATAACCATCAAGTCCAACCATCCCTCCGATTCCTATAAGATCGTCAGCGACAAGAAGAACAAGCAGGCCACCATCATGATTCTGGACGAGATTGCCTTCTGGAGCCTCACCCGCTACCTCGTCATCCAGAAGTAACGTATTCTACACGAACCACAGATTACACCGATCATTCGGATTCCTCTGTCATCAGTCTTCCACAACGAATTATACGAATTAAACGAATTCTTTATATACCTGATTATCGGGATGGAGTAAAAGTCGTTTAATTCGTATAATTCGTTGTGAGAAAAGAAAAGCAAGCAGCAAAATGTAAGCTTTCGCAAGCTCCGTTAAGCCGATGCCGTAGGCATCAGATAATGGTAGCCAGCCAATTCATTGGCTGGTAACGTAATCGTCAATGGATGGCGTGCCGTAGGTACGCGATAGGGGTTTGATGTCGCATAAGCATTTACTGCTTACGTTTCTGTAGATAACAGCCTTTTGCCTGAACATAATGTAAGACGATTTTTCTAAAGACCGATTTGGGTTTAATTCGCCTAATTCGTTGTGAGAGAGAAGAAGGAGGCTGTGTCATTCATTTTGTCGCAACCTTGTTTACCCCCTCCCTGCACGACAGCTGCAAGGAGTGCGTTTTTTATCCTTCGTTTCAGAGAATTTGCTTATTTTCCGTGGAAATCTATTTATTTTTGATACTTTTCCACGTACTATCAAATATTTCTTGTACCTTTGCCGTCGAAAACGACAAACTGAATAATTATGATTATAGGTCGAGAAAAAGAAATAGCTACATTGCGAGGGCTGCTGACTTCGGATGAATCCCAGTTCGTTGCAGTTTATGGTCGCCGTCGTGTAGGCAAGACATTTCTCATTCGAGAAGCGTACAACTACGAATTTGTTTTTCAGCATACGGGTACATACGGAGCCTCTAGAAAACAACAGTTGAGTGACTTTCGCGACTCTCTGTACAATGCCGGAATGGGCAAATGTGTCATGCCCAAGAATTGGTCTGAAGCCTTTCGCCTTCTCTGGGATCTCCTGAAAGGAATGCCGGTCAACGAAAAGAAGAAGATTATTTTTATAGATGAACTGCCATGGATGGATACACCAAAGTCAAACTTTGTCCATTCACTTGATCATTTCTGGAATGCCTGGGCCACGACACGTAAAGACATTATCCTGGTCATCTGCGGCAGTGCTACGTCATGGATTATCGATAACGTAATCATGAACTATGGTGGCTTGCATAATCGGCTAACATGCCAGGTGCATCTTCAGCCGTTTTGTCTCAAAGAATGCAAGCAATACTGTGAATCAAAGAGTCTGGGCTACAAGGAACGGCAGATTCTTGAAGCTTATATGGCATTGGGAGGAATACCCTACTACTGGAGTTTTCTGAGAAAAGGCCAGAGTGTTGCCCAAAACTTCGATAGGATGTTCTTCCAGACAGGTGGCGAGCTGGTTCAGGAATTCAATGCTCTCTATGCTTCGCTGTTCAAGAATCCTAAACGACACATTGCAATTATCTCTGCTTTGGCAAAGAAAAAACGTGGATTACAGAGGACAGAACTACTGAAAGCTGCAAAACTGACAGATAATACAGACTTCTCAAAGTCTCTTCTGGAATTGGAGCAATGTGGCTTCATTCGTAAATATACCACTATAGGCAAGAAGAACAAGGATTCCATCTATCAGTTGATTGATAATTATACGCTTTTCTATTTTGACTTCATCAGTGAAAATGTTAATGGCGACGAGCATTTCTGGTCTTCTCAGTCATCAACTCCTATTCATACGGGTTGGGCTGGCCGGGCTTTTGAGCGTGTATGTATGCAGCATGTTACTCAGATAAAGGCAGCTCTTGGCTTTTCTGCGGTAATAAGCAGCGTTCATTCTTGGACATATAAAGGACAGAAAGACCCTGTTACTGGTAAAACAATCCATAAGGGAGCTCAAATAGATCTGCTGATAGACAGGAATGATGACACCATCAACCTTTGTGAAATAAAATATACGAATGCTCCATATACTATTACGGAGGAAGAGGATGAGAAAATCAGGAACAGAAAGGAAACCTTTATTCGTGAGTCCGAAACAGAAAAGACAGTTCTTGTAACTATGATAACAGCCTTTGGCTTGGCTCCTGGAGGCTATGCGGATGATATTCAATGTCAACTTAACATGACAGATTTGTTCAGATAGACTCTTAAACAGTGAAAAGATGGGATTGAAAACCCTCTTAGGAGGGTAAGGCGAGACTCTTAAGAGGGTCGGGCGAGTCTCTTAGGAGGGTAAGGCGAGTCTCCTAAGACCCTTTTGAAACCCTCTTGGGAGTTGTGTTTTGGGGACTGCATAGTGACTTAACCACCCAACTTGACGCAGAAAAAGTTTGTTGTAAAACTTACCATCACCCGTCACCTTTTCGGCGTAATAGGCAGATTTTCAGCCAGCTATCGGGTGACAGTAAGGTGACGGTAAACGCCATTTCGCGATTCTTCCACTCAAAATCACCCTTCAAGCGGCTGTATATGAGTCAGATAGATTCTTCGAGTTACCATCACCCTGGCAATAGCATCTTGAAGCCGTAGGGGTTTGCGTCAGAACCCTTAAGGGTTAGAGCCTGAACCCTTAAGGGTTCGGACGTGTCCAACTGGTGAGACAAACAAGGAAACCTAAACCTTACAGTTGCGTATTCTTAATTTAAATACTTGCTTATTCTTGCGCATTGTTTTCTTTATTCGTACCTATTTGTGGTCTAAATTTGTGCTTATTTGTTTCAATTTGTTTCCTTTCCTTCCCCGTTCCATATCATTTCTTTCCATTCCTGCAAGCCTTTTCCCCTTCAACCCCGAAAGGTGATGGTAAATTAAATCTTTCGTCCTCATTATCAGCCACATCGGTTTTCCTTTTCCCCGAAAACAGCTTTACCGTCACCTTACCGTCACCCGTAACCGATTGACTATCGGACGAGTAGAAGGTAAGGTGACGGTAAACGCCCTTTTTTGACTAAAACTACTGTGTAGTTATTTCACCAGTACTTTCTTCACGGTTCCATCGCTCATGCGGATGATATTCACGCCCTTATGGGGAGTCGTAATCTTCTGGCCGTGCGTATTGTAGCGGGCGGCCACGTTGCAGTCGTCGGCCATGCGACTCACTCCTGTAGTCTTGGCCCAAACATACTCTATCTGGATGTTAGCCACAGACAGCGATGCCTCCCATACCAGGGCATGAAGTTTCCTTGTCGGTGCCTCTGCCTGATAGGTGATTCGTCCGTCTTCAGCATCCACGCTCTTGACCGTTTTCACGGGAAGTCCCGTTTCGTCGTAGAGGTCCAGTCGTGCGTCGGCATTGAGGACAAAACTCACGGAGTCGCCTGCCGCTGCTTCTGCGGTAAATCCCTGTATGTAACCTGTGTAGGGTGCGTCGAAGTCAGTCACGACACCTGACACCAAGGCAATGGGACGGGTGTCCACGGCCACGTTGTAGGCAAAGGACTCGGACTGCACGGCAGAGCTGGGATGTCCCACATTGTCGAACGCCTGAATGCCGAATGTCACCACGTCATCCACATAGACGATTCCGTTTTCCACGTTGAACCTGTAGCCTTCCTTGATGGCGTTGGGCACGACATCCTTTACCTCGATGACCAGCTCCTGCAAGTCGAGCACCTTCTGAGCCTCCACCTCCATGCGCACTCTTGGGCCGTGGTTGAACCAGTATTCGTAGGCCACGATGCCCGTGACGGCGGCTTCCGGCAGCGTCGGGAAGACGAAATGCTTGACGAAGGGTGCGGTGTAGATGCCACGGCTGTCCAAGGCGCGGTAGCCGATGGAGTGGACGCCCCGAGCCATCTCCGACACATCGAGGCTGATAGCCACGTTGCCGTTGTCTGCTTCCAACGTCTTGCGATTGTCGAAGTCGTAGTCATTCCAATACTCTA